>Ga0193706_1000019_pt1 | contig 237059 bp, 205 predicted proteins | sample U3c1metaG_FD_160130 | JGI IMG/M metagenome (GOLD analysis project Ga0193706, IMG submission 160130) | Soil microbial communities from a riparian zone of the East river system, Colorado, United States - U3c1 | ecosystem: Environmental > Terrestrial > Soil > Riparian zone | place: USA: East...
CATCATCCGGTCGTCACCGGCGTCAACGGCAAGCTCTATAGCTTCGGTGGACAATTGACCTCGGGAGATACCCCGCGGACCCTCGCCTATGATCCCGGGCTCAACGCGTGGGCCGATCTTGCCAACATGCCGACGGCGCGTGGCGCAGGAGCTTCTGCTGTCGTCGGCGAGAAGGTCTACATCGCCGGCGGGCGCCCACCCGGCGAGAACGCCTTCGAAGTTTACGACATCCCCGGCAACAGTTGGGTGGTGCTCCCCGACTTGCCGCCAACCTACCCCAATCGCAACCACATCGCGGCGGCCGCCATCGACGGCAAGATCTACGTGGCCGGTGGGCGCTACAACGGCGGCTCGTTCAGCGACCCCATCACCGATTCACTGGATATGTTCGACCCCGCCGCCGGCGCATGGGTGCCGCGTGCGCGCATGCTGCGACCTCGTGGTGGCGTCAACGGGATCGCGGCTAATGGCTGCTTCTTCGTTTGGGGTGGTGAGGGTGCGGCCAGTGAGCCGAACGGCGTCTTTCCCGATCACGATGTCTACAATCCCAAGACCGACCAATGGAGAGCGCTGGCTCGCCTTCCGACCCCCGTCCACGGCGTGACCGGCGCGGCCTTCATCGACGGCATCATCTACATCCCTGGCGGAGGCACGGTGCAGGGCGGAAGCAGCGGCAGCACGATCTTCCAGGTGTACCGACCCGACATGCGCTGCGACTAGCAAGGCGAGCGCCTCGCGGCCGTGGTCATCAGTGCGAGCTCTGACTTTTTGCGGCCTGGACCGAGTGAACGAAGGTATCATGGGGCGCCCGTGTACGTTTTGGCCCTGGGACGATGGAGTCAACTCGCGTCATGAACCCCGTCGTCCCGACTACGCCGACTACGTTCGAGCCATCTTCGATCGTGCACCCTTCATCCGCGACCTCGGCGTGGAGCTCATCGCCAAGATGATGGCCACCATCGCGGTCGTGCCGGCCGATCGAACTCGCCGCTGACGGGCTGGCCATGGCACGACGCCGAGCCGGTCGCGCGCACGTCGATTCCCGCCCCCCTCGCGCGGCGCCCGCCACACCAGCGCCGGAGCGAGCGTCGGCGTCGGACGCGTGCCTTTCGCCCTACGCGCCGACGCGCGGCCCCTTTTCGTGGCGCGACGTCGCCGTCGTCGTGGGAGCGGTGCTGATCCTCTACGCGGCGAGCGCGCCCCGCACCGTCACGCTGGAGGACTCTGGAATCTTCATCATGTCGACCGACGTGGCCGGCATCTCGCATCCGCCCGGCTATCCCATCCACAGCGTGCTCGGCAAGCTCTTCACGCTGCTTCCACTCGGGTCGGTGGCTTTCCGCGTTCATCTGCTGAGCGCCGTGTTCGGAGCGCTGTCGTGCGGCGCTCTCTTCTTCATTGCCCATTTTCTCACGGCGAGCCGATGGGGCGCTTACGCCGTGGCCTTCGCCTATGGCGTGTCGCGCGAATTTTGGGCGCAAGCCATCATCGCCGAAGTCTACAGTCTGAATGCCTTCTTCTTCTTTCTCACGCTGGCCTTCGTCCTCCGCTACACCCGCACGCCGACCGCGCGCACGCTCGAGGGAGCCGCGCTTCTCATTGGGCTGGGGATGAGTCACCACTGGCCTCTTTACCTGCTGTCGCTCCCTGGCGTGCTCGTCGTGCTGTGGCCCCGCCGCCGCGAAGCCGCGCGCGATGCCTGGAAGGCGCTTCCCTTCTTCGCCGCGGGGCTGCTTCCCTACGCCTACGTCCTCTTGCGCTCGAACACGGAGCCGAGCATCAACTTTTACGGGCCACTCGATTCGCTGGAGCGCTTTTTCTTCTTCGTCCTTCGTTCGGGGTACGCCGACGTCGATACGACCGCCACCGCCGACTGGCACGACCGTGTGCTCTTCGCTGTCTTTCTCGTCAAGGAGATGGTGTGGCAGTTCACCCCGCTCGGAGCAGCGTTGGCCGCCGTCGGTTTCGCGGCGCAGTGGCGCCGCTGGCCGAAGAACGTCGCCTGGGGGCTCGCTCTTTCGTTTGCCGGCGGCAGCTTGGTGCTCTTGCTCTTGCTCCAGCGCGACTTCGGTTTCATCGAGCAAGCCGTCTTCAAGGTCTATCCGCTGCTCCCCTACGGTGTGATGGCCCTGTGGCTCGGCCTCGGGATCAAGGAGGTCGAACGGTGGCTCACCGCGCGGTCGATCGTTTTTGCCGACGCCGCTGCCATCGCCATCGGCGCCGCGGTGGTCGTCGCTTCGGTCGTCGCCCATGGCAAAGGCAACTGGCGCGCGGGGTACACTTGGGCGCGCGACTACGCCGAGACCGTCCTCAGCGCCGTGGAAAACAACGCCATCATCATCACCACTGCCGACTCGGACATCGGACCCATTGGCTATCTGAATCGCGTGGAGCATCGTCGCCCCGACGTCGAGATCTACAACGACAAGGGTCTCGTTTTTTCCAACCGGCTCTTTCGCCCGCCCGCCAGCGATCGCGCTCGGGTGAGCGCCTTCCGCCGCTTAATCCAAGGGACCGATCGGCCGGTGTACGTCACGGGCGAGCTTGCTCTCGGCTATCCGATGGAAGACTACGGTCTCTTCAAGAAGGTGATGCGCACGGGTGAACCATCGGTGACGCTGGATCCGCGCGTTCTCGAGCGTTGCCGGGCGGTCGAGCAAGAGCCGGTGCCGCTCGACATGTGGACCGTCGATCACATGAACGTACTGCTCGTCGACTGCGGAAGGCTCCTCGGGCCGCTGGTCCACCTATCGCGCACGCCGGCGCCGCGCCCCTGCCAGGACGCTCTCGCCGCGGTATCGCGCCATCTGTACGGCAAAATCGGCCTTCTGGAGGGGCTCGCCGAGCGCGGCAACCCCGACGACCTTTTGCGGTGGGTAGAAGAAGCCGAACACCTTCTCGATCCCACGACCGCAAAGCATGCGACGGGGCGGCTCCTCTTCATCCGAGGGTTCGTCGAAAACCGACGGGGATCGACGAGCGACGCCGTGCAGAGCTTCCGCCGCTCGGTGCAAGCTTTTCCCGATCCACGCAATGGCGCCGTGCTCGGACTGCTGAGCCTCTATGCGGCGCTCCACCGCAGCAGCGAGTATCATCAATTGCGAGAAGCAATGTACGCGGGACGCGCCGTGCCCGCTTCGGTACAAGAGCTCGATAGGTCGGTCGGCAAGTGAAGCCGGCCATGATGTTTCGGTGTATGACTGTTGCGAAACGAAACACGAACGTTGGAGAAAACATGCGAAGTCAGCGTCAATTCTCGGCTGGATCGGTGTGGGCGGCGGTAATCGTGGTCGGTCTCGCGGCGTGTTCGCGCGAGCGGCCCAATGACGCGGCGATGCCGTCCGCGCCTGCGTCGCAAGGCGCCCTCCTCGCCGCGGCCACCACCCCGAACGCACCTGCCGCCGGATCGGCCACGGTCGGCAAAGTCGCGCCCGATTTCACGCTCAAGGACCTCGACGGTCACGAGGTCTCCCTTGCCTCGTACCGCGGCAAGGTCGTGGTGCTCGAGTGGTTCAACCCTGGGTGCCCTTTCGTGAAAGCCTCGCACGGCAAAGGATCGCTCAAAGGCACGGCCAAGAAATACGCCGCCCAGGGCGTGGTGTGGCTCGCCGTCAATTCTTCGTCCAAGGGCAAGCAAGGTTTCGAGCCGTCCGCCAACAGCGACGCGGCCAAGACGTTCGGCATGGAATACCCGATTCTTCGCGATGAGATGGGTGTCGTCGGGCACGCTTACGGCGCGACCAACACGCCCAACATGTTCGTGATCGACAAGAATGGCGTCTTGATCTACGCGGGAGCGATCGACAACTCGCCCGACGGCGAGGGAGAAGCGCCCACGGGGGGATCGCTCGTCAACTACGTCGCCGCGGCGCTCGACGATCTCGCGGCTGGCCGACCCGTGAAAACGCCGGTGACGAAGCCGTACGGCTGCAGCGTGAAGTACGCGTCGTAGATGACGCACCCGCGGAAGGTGGCTACGCTGAGGCCATGGACCCGGCCGGCATCCCAGCCCTACAGAACGCGATACGCCAGCTTCACGGACTCGAGTCGACATGGCTCCATTCGGTGCCTGTGGTCGAGACGCACCACGGGAAGACGGTCTGGGATGGCGACGTGCAGGTGTTTGCCGTGACCGGGCATGCAAAAGCGACCCGTGCCTACGCGTGGTCGCACGATGTTTTGCCAGGGAAGCGACGATTTCAGGTCGTGCTCGGCTTGCCGCCCGTGGACAGCGCGCAGTCGGCCGTCAGGGTCGCCGTCGCGTCGGAGCGGAAGACGGACCAGCAGTGAGGCCGGGGCTCTCTAGCCTCAAGACGTCCGCGACAGGCATGGGAGCGTAAATCGCTTCGACGAGCGAGGAACGGCGCTCCAGCACGCGCCGCTGGTTGATGTACCCCTTGTCGGTCGTCTCGCCGGCATCGAGGGAGGGCGGCTCGAAGACGAGCAGCGCGCGACGAATGTTTTCCGATGAACCCGCGTGGGCCGCGTTGTAAACGGCGAGCTTGTCTTCGATCCTCCGGCGCAGGGCGAGCCGCGCCCCGTCGTCGGGTGGCGGCGGACAAAACAGAAGCGCCCCGAGCTCGGCGCGATCATGACCGGTGAGGACGGCGTCCTGCACGTCCGGTGCGAGCGCGCTCACCACCGCTACCCGCACGCGCCCCGTAGAAACCCAGGTGCCGCTCGACAGCTTGAAGTTTTCGCCGATGCGACCGTCGAAGACGAGTCCCGCCTCCGGTCGCGCCGGGTCGGCCACGGTGACCGCGTCACCGGTGGGAAGAAAGCCGTCGCCGTCGAGCCGCACTGGCACGATGTCGCCTCCCGCTCGCCACGTCCCGGGAGTCACGTGCGGACCGCGCACGCGGATCTCCAGCTTGCCGTCGACGGGTGCCAACTTGAGCTCGACCCCCGGAGCGGGCACGCCGATGACCGCCGGCGTTCGTGTCGGAAAATGCGCCGACGTCGAGAGCGGGGCCGTTTCAGTCGAGCCCCACGCGGTGGTAAAAAAGACGTCGCGCCCTTCGCGTTCCGCTGCTTTCTCGAGCCGTCGCCATGTCGACGCCGGCAGCGCCGCGGCCGCGTAAAAGCAAACGTCGAGTCGCGCGAAAAATGCGCGGCGCACCGCATCGTTCGTTTCGAGGTGCGGCAAGAGCAACTCGAAACCGCGCGGTACGTTGAAGTAAACCGTGGGCTCGACCGCGAGGAGGTTTTCGGCCGTGCGATCGACGAGCTTCGGCGCGGCCCTGCCGTCATCGATGTAGAGGGTTCCTCCATTGCGGAGGATCAGAAAGAAGTTGTGGTTGCCACCGAAGGTGTGACTCCACGGGAGCCAGTCGAGCGTTACGGGCGGCGTATCTTCCAAGAAGGGCCACATGGCTCCGATCATTTCTTGGTTGCTCGTGAGCATGCGCTGCGTGTTCACGATGCCGCTCGGCTCACCGGTCGAACCGGACGTAAAAAGAATCTTGGCCACCGTGTCGGGACCGACGGCCGCTGCGGCTCTACTCGCTTCAGCGCCGACTGCGGCCCTCTGCAGCTCCTCGATCGGCGTTGCGCCGCGATCGGTGGACCCGCTGCTGACGAGGAAGGCGTCTTGAGGGCCCATGGCGTCGAGGGCGCGGGCAAACCGCGCGGGGGACGAGGCGAAGATCGCCGCCGGCCGAAGCACGGCGGCCACGCTGCGAAGACGCGCGTGGTCGCTCGATTGCAGAGCGTACGCCGAGGACACGGGGGCCGCCGGAACCCCGACGTGCATGGCACCCAACGCCAAGAGCGCATGATCGATGCCGTTCTCGGAAAGGATCATCACCGGCCGGCCAGCCGAGGCACCGCGCTCGAGCAACGCCGCACCGATGTGGACCGAGGCGTCATGAGCAGCTGCGTACGTCAGCGTGCGCCAGCCGCTACCCGCCCGCTCCGCGAGGAACACGCGCTCGGGGTGAAGCTCGGCTCTGCGTTTCAGCAGATCGGAAACGCAGCGCGGCGTCGTGCCGAGCGCACGGCGCGATCGCCAGCGGGAAGCGCCGTCCGGCCCGGCGGTCACCTCGAGCTCGACGGCGGCCAAGCGAACGCCGGCCATGGAGTTCTCTGCTCGGTCGAGGGATTGCACGCGACGGGAGTATAGTAGCGCGCGCGCTCGAACCAACGTCGAAGATGCACTTTCCGGGACTGCCAGGCGATTGGTGCGGTCGCCTTTGACGGCACGCATCCGCCCGAGCCAGGATTCCCCCATGGATTTGACCGCCTCCTCAGCCGCCGATCTCGCATTGATGATCCGGTCGCGAACGGCGTCGGCCGAGGAAGTGGTCGATGCGCATCTCGCCCGCATCGAAGCGGTGAACCCCCTCGTCAACGCCGTCGTCCGGCTCGACGCCGAGGGCGCGCGCCGCCGCGCCCGTGAAGCCGACGTCGCGCTCGATCGCGGTGAAGATTGGGGACCCTTGCACGGCGTACCTTTCACGCTCAAAGACATGCACGCCGCAGAAGGCCTGGCGGGATCCCTCGGCACGCGGGCCAGCGAACGCGTTGCGACAGAGGACGGTGTCATCGCCGAACGCCTGAAGCGCGCCGGAGGGATCCTGCTCGGCAAAACCAACATGTCGAATGGCGTGCAAACGGCGAGCGAACAGTTCGGGCGCACGTCGAACCCCTACGACTTGTCGCGCACACCGGGCGGCTCCAGTGGCGGCTCGGCGGCAGCGATCGCCGCCCGCCTTTCCCCTTTCGACGTCGGGACCGACCTTTCGGGATCCATCCGCATGCCCGCGCATTTCACGGGCGTGTTCGGTCTTCGCGCGACGAGTTCGCGCATCCCGCTGGGAGGCAAGAGCGACGCGCCGCCCGATGTGCCGCGTCTCGACCACGTCTTCAGCGCCGCGGGACCGATGGCGCGAACGGCCGGCGACATCGCGCTCGTTTTCCGACTGCTGGCCGCAGCGGGCCCCCGCCATCCCGAGGGGACTCCGGTGCCGGTGCTCGACCCGGACAAGCGGGAGATCCGTGGTCTGCGCGTGGCGATCGCGCCGGCCGTGGCCGGAATCCGGAGCGCGCGCGAGATCCGGACCGCGCTCGAGCAGCTCGGTTCACGCCTATCGGACCTCGGAGCGCGCGTCGAAACACGCGAGCCCGTCGGTTTCGAGGAGCTTCTGACCGCATTCCGCCGACTCTTTCGAATCCTGCTCAGCAGCGGTGCGCGCGCCGCCTCTTCGCCGCCTCCCGCGCGCGCGAGAGGGCGCGCCTTCTCACCTTCCGACTTCAGGGTCGCCCTCGAAGAACGCGATCGCTTCGTCACCGCCCTCGAGCGCTTTTTCTCCGACTACGACACCTTCGTCTGCCCCGCCGCGATCTGCACCGCGTTTCCCCACGGACCGCCCGGAAGCCCGGTCGACGTGGACGGCGAGCCCTCTGCCTCCACCTGCATCGATCATCCCACCATCCTCTCCACGTATACCGGCACCCCTTCGCTGGTCGTGCCCATCGCGCTCGGGGCGAGCGGCCTTCCCATCGGCGCTCAGCTGATAGGGCCGCGCTGGAGCGACGAGCGAATCATCGCCATCGGAGCGGCGATGGCCGAGGCGGTGGGCGCATTGCCTCCGCCTCCCGACGTCGGCGGTGCGCGGCAGGGGGCGTGCTAGGAGCTCACGCCGACCCTGGTCGCGATACGACGGATCCCGAGGGGACGCCGCGGACGTCGTTCGGCACCGACTCGGGCGCGTCGGCCGGCGTCGCGCTCGCCGGCGAGTGCGATCGCGAGAGTGCCGTCAGGGCGAACAGGCGCGCGGCGCGGCCCCATCCGAGGGAGGCGACGGCTAGCTGGGTAAGGACGAAGCCGATCACGACCTCCGCGCCGCTCGGTCCACCGACGCGCAGCCGAACGATCAAGAGCGGGATGGCCACGGCGTAGCTCGCGAGCGTGGTACCGAGGTACGCGCCGAGCACAGGCAACGGATGTCGGGCCGCGAGACGCAAGCCACGCAGCCAGGCGCTCCACCCGGATCGCAGGTGGTCGTCGGCGCCGAAGGCGGCACGACCGAGCTCGATCGTCGCGTGCACTACGACGAACACCGTCAACGTGATCGCGAGCGCGACGCGCCATCCGAGGGTTGCCTGCGATTCGAGGACCACTTGGCGGGCATGGTGACGCGCGCCCAAATAGGCCAAGGTGGCGGCCCCGCCGACCAGCGCGAACGGCACGATGGCGACGACACCGATGCGGAACATGCGGGTGTAGTAGGCGATGGCCCCCGCAAGCACCTCCGTGAAGGTGCGCTGACGTTGCCCGCGGGCGGCCCCGATGGCCATGCCGGCGAGAAAGGGCCAGGAGAACATGCTCAGCAGCGTCCCCAACGTGAGGGCTCCGGTCACGGGAGCCGCCGCCCGGAACAGCGCCATGCCCATGTCTTGGAATGCCAAGAGATCGAAGGCACGCGCGATCTCGTTGGCCCGCGGCGACCGGTCGAGCACGCTGGCAAAGACGCGCCACGCCGGAAACGCGGCCACCAAGGTGGTCACGAGTACGGTCGTCGTAAAAAGCGTGAGCAGCCGCCACGCGAAGGCGCCCGCCAGAGCGCCGCGGAGGATGGCCGTCACGGGCTGACGTCGCAGTGGCTCGTTCATAGTGCACCCAAGAGCGCGTAGAGGACCTCGACGACGGCCGAGAGATCGAGCCCCCAGCGCCGCGACCCGCTGCGGTCCGGCTCGAACGTCCTGCCGTCGTTGAGCTTGTCGTAGTCGAGGTAGTGATGGCGGGCTTGGTCGAGCTCCGCCGATTTTGCTCGTATCGGCTTGACGAACGTGAACCGCCGCCAGCGGACGTCGTCGTCCCATCGCACCGACTCGCTCGATCCGTCCTCGAATTTCACGAGCAGCGTCTGCGGCACCGGCGCGCCATCGCGCCGCACCGTCACCGTGGTGCGGAAGGGATAAGGACCCTCGCCTTTTTTGGCGTCCGGGTGAGCGAGCTTCCAGGCCTTCTTCTTGGCTGCGATCTCCTTGTCGACTTCGTCCCTCGTGCGCTCGATCCACTTGCCATCTCGGACCATCATCCCCGGCTCGGGCAGCTGCTCGTCGCTGACCAAGCTCTCGATGCGATCGTCGATGGCCTCGGCACCGTAGACGTTTTGCCGGAAGACTTGCTCCACTGCGAGCCGGTTGCCCGTCGCTTCGGCGAGGGCCTCCCGCAGGTCGGCCGTGCTCGGATGCCGAAAGTGCCACTTGGCGTAGTAGGCCCGAAATCCGCGCTCGAGGGCTTCGGTGCCGAGACGGGCTTCGAGGTCGTGCATCACGATCGCGGTGCGCGAATAGACCTGGCCGTAACTTCGAGTCGAAACGCGGTCCCACGCATTTTGCCCGATGGGATCGGCAAGATGAGGGTCGAGTGCGCCCCCGATACGTTGGAGCGCGAAGCCGCCGCCGGAAGGGTCGAAGCCGAGCATCTTGAGGAAGGGGGTCGAGATGTGGACGTGCTCTCGACGCGCATCGAGCATGCGGATGTCCCAAAATTCGTTCAGGCCTTCGTCGAGGAACGGCTCTTCGAACTCGTTCGACGCCAAGAGCCCGTAGAAATAGCCGTGACCGAACTCGTGGATGGTAACGAAGTCCACCGCCACGCCGTGGAACGTGTCCGGCTCGGCATCCAGAAAGCCGTCGGCGGTGAAGATCGTCTGGTACTCCATGCCGCCCGCCTCGATGGCGTTGTAGGGAGGGATGATGCAGGTCGAGGTTCGGTAAGGGTAGGGTCCGAGCGTATCGGAGAACCACTTGATCGAATCGAGCGTGGCTTGCAGCGCGCGCCGCGCGCTGGCGACGTACTCCGCCGGATAGAAGACTTGCACCTTGACGTGCGGGCTGCCGGGTCCGTCGTAGCCCGCTTGGAGCGGAGGCTCGAAATTGTCGACCGCCATCCAGGCGAAGTCATGGATGTCGTTCTGCGTGAACCGATGCGTGACGAGCTCCCCCTTGGCGATGGGCGCCCCCTGCTCTTCACCGGCGGACGCAACTTGGAAGCCCTTCGGCACCGTCATGCGCACGTCGTATTCGCCCCAATCGGCATAAAATTCGCTGTGCATGTGAAATTCGTGGACGTTCCAGCGGGGCGCCGTCGCGCCTCGTTCGCCGGGCAGCTCGAGTACGCCGATCTTGGGAAACCACTGCGCCACCATGTGAAAACTTCCGAAGTACCCGGTGCGCGCGATCACGCGCGGCAGCTGGTCGTGAAACGCGATATCGAGCGTGACGCTGCCGCCGGCCGGCACCGGCGTCGGCAGATCGAGGCGCACCACGGTGCGATCGGTCTCCGGTCCCTGGTCGGGGTGAACGAAGCGCCAGGGGACGGGTACGCCGTTCTGTTGCACGGTCTTGAGATCGATGTGGCCCCACTCGCCATCGTCGATGCGCACGTTGCTGCGAAAGGCGAGCGCATTCTGGCGCGACTCGGTAAAGAAGGTGCTGCCCGGCCCCTCGAAGGCATTGAGGTAGAGGTGCAGGTACACGGCGCTGACAGCGCGGTCGCTGCGGTTACGCCAAGTCAGTCTTTCCTCGCCGTCGAGGGTATGTGCCTTGGGGTCGAGCGTGGCGTCGATTTCGTATTTGACGACGCGATCCGAAAGCGTCGTCTCATTGCCAGTGCGCGGCCCGCCCCACGCATTCGGCGCGCTCGGAATTTCGACGGCCGCCGCGTGCGGTGAGACGAAGGGGATCTCGCTTTCCACCTCGGCGGCGCGGGCCGGGTTGGGAAAGCGCCAACCGATGATCCATGCGAGGACGATCGCGACGGCGACGCGCGTCCTCGTTTTCGACTGTTTCAAAACGCCTCCTCTTCGCGACCGGGCGCATCATACGCCGCGCCTCGGGAACAGGCCCGGCTTGTTGAACGCCGGCCCAATTTTTCGGCTCGCACTACGCTGTCAGTTCTTCGCCATACCCGATCGCGATCAGCCAATTCAGCGAGGGGGCTACTTGGGATGCGGCGAGGCCGCCGTGTCGAGCAACGAACGGGCGAGAGCCGCCCAATCGACGTTCGCTGGAATTCGCCCCTCCGCGCGTTCGGGGCGGCCCCCTCCCCGACCCCCCGCCGCCTCCGCCGCACGCTTCAAAAAACCGCCGCAATCGAAGGCGCTCGCACTGCCGCGCATCACCACGACCGGCGCGCCTTCTTCGTCGCGCCCCGCCAGGATCGCCACCGCTTGCGGCAGCTCGGCAACGCGCTTGGCCACGGCGCGAAGCAACTCCGCCGGCGCACCGTCGAGCTGAGCGATGACCGTTTCGTGGCCTTGGGCGCGGGCGGCCGCGAGGATCTCGTCGGCGGCTCGCTGCGCTAGCTGGGCCCGCGCCTGACCGAGGGCTTCTCGCGCCGTGGCCAGCTCGCGCCGCAGCTTTTCGACCGCGGCCGGCACGTCGCGAGGGCCCGAAGAAAGTTCCTGGCCGAGCCCGCGAAGCAGCGCCGAGTCACCGGCCAGTTGTTCACGCGCCCGACGTCCCGCCCCGAAGGTCACGCGGGTGCCGCCTTTGTAGCGCTCCACGCCGACGATATGCACGAGCCCCACTTGTGCCGAGCGCAAGCAGTGCGTGCCGCCACAGGGCGTCCAGTCGAAATCGCCGATCTGAATCACACGCACCCGGTCGCTCACCTTCGGCTCGCGCCGCAACGGCAGGCGCGCCAGCTCCTCGGGGTCGGGAAAGAACGACCGAATGACGACATCGCCATCGACGACGGCATTGGCCAGATCCTCGGCCCGGGCAACGTCGCGCTCGGGGAGATCGGCGACGCCGACGTCGATGGTGCAGGCCGTTTCGCCGAGTCGCGCGGAGACGGTCTCCGCCTGGGCGATGTCCAAAAGGGCGCGCGACAGGATGTGCTGTCCCGTATGGAGCGCCATGTGCACGCGCCGGCGCGTGAGGTCGATCTTACCCACGACTTCGGCGCCGACCTCGGGGGGCTCGCCTTGCACGATATGATGCAGTGCGCCGTCGGCGCTGATCTGGACATCCAGGACGTTCACCTCGCCGAGCTTCCCCCGGTCCGCCATCTGTCCGCCAGATTCAGGATAGAAAGCCGTGCGATCGAGCAAAACGCTCGCCCTGCCCTCGAGCTCGGATCGAGCCTTCACACGAGCGCGAAACTCAACGAGAAGTGGGTCGTCGTAGTCGAGGCGCTCGGTGGCGAGAGCCTCCGACGCGGGTCGAGATGCCGGCATGGGATGCGCGCACCATAGCGCGCGGGCGCGGCATGCGTCTCGCAATCTTCGGGTGAAGAATCCACCCGGATGTCGTAGTCTCGTCCACTTACGCGAGGAGAAACACGCGCCTCGACGGCGCGCACCGTGGCGTCGAAGCCATTGGACTTAATGGGCCGCCGGTTCCTCCTTTTACCGGCCGGGAGCAAAGCCGAGCTCTCGCGCGGCGACGGGTCCTTGTCAGCCCTGTCGCCGCGGCCCAGCCGCGATTGGCGCCCCGCTGAGCTTCACGGTTGCCATGGGCGATCGTGACGAGCGGGGCCGCCCGTTCGGCCGCAAGCTGTCGGCAGGGAGAAACCAAGCGATAGCGGACCTTTCGGTACGTGCAGCCAGCGCCACGACGGGGCTATACTCAATCCCATGAAACCGCCTGCCGCTCTCGCCATCGTGTTCCTCGGCTTCGCCTGTAGCAGCGCGGTGACTCCCTCCCCCGCCGCTTCTTCCGAGCCATCGACCATGGCGACGTCGCGAAGCTTGCTCGGAACCCTGCACACGCGCGATCGCGAAGTGCTGCTCTACGCGAGCCCGAGCGGCATGAAGGTGACGGTCAAAGCGTCGAGCGGTGCGCTGATCGCCGATCGCGTCGATCTCGACGCCTTGCGCACGCTCGATCCGCACGTCTACGAGATCTGTCGTTCAGGCCTGGCTCGCGGCCCCGCTTACCTCGACGCCACCCTCGATTCGCGTATTCGGAACGTGGAGTCGCGCCACGAGCCTGCCGCTGCGTCGCCGCGCTGGCGCCCCTGAGGGGCGCGGACACGGACGCCTGGAGGTGCACGCTTCGCACACACGCCGGGACATTGGTTCGAGCGGTTTCGAAATGGCTTGTTATTGCGGCCGTCGAGACAGCACCGTAGAAAATCGATCGACGAAACGCGACGACCACCTGTAGCCTTAGAAGTTGGGGGGGTACTCTGTTGAGCGAGGCGAAGGTCCTTTTGCTGGTCGTGGATGACGACCACCTGCTCCATCGAACGATCGATCGCGCGGCGAGCGCGGCCGGTATCGACGTGATTCACGCAATGACCGGCGGTGAAGCGGCGCCGCTGGTAATCGAGCGCAAGCCCGACGTCATCCTGCTCGATATTGGGTTGCCCGACGTCGACGGTCGCGATGTGCTCGCGCAGCTGAAAGCGCTTCCCGGGGCGGCTCAGATTCCCATCATCATGTACTCCTCGCACGGCGAGCATGAACATCGGCTCTCGGCGCTGGAGCTCGGCGCGGAAAACTACGTAGAAAAGCCCTTCGACCCCGAACTTCTCATGCGCCGCATCCTGCGGTCCGTCGAAAAAAGTCGCGCCGGGGGGTAAGCGCGAAAGGCGGGGCGGGCGCCGCCGTCGCGGGCGGGACCGCGCGCGACGCGCGAGCCGAGAATGAGGCATACTCGCCCGCAGCATGGCGAGTCGATCCGACGTGATCATCGTAGGTGCTGGGCACAACGGACTCGTCGCGGCTGTGCTTCTGGCGCGCGCCGGGCTCGAGGTCCTCGTTCTCGAAGAGAAAAGCGCGGTCGGCGGCGCCGCCAAAACGGAATACCCGTTCAAGAAGGCGCCCGGTCTCGGGATCTCGTCGGGCGCCTACCTGCTCGGCTTGATGCCCCCTGAGCTCATGTCCGAGCTGGGTCTCGCGTTGCCGCTCCTGCGCCGCGATCCGCACTACTTCCTTCCGACGACCGGCGATCGCTACCTGCTCTTCGGATCGGACAGCGCAGCGATGCGACAGCAGTTCCTTCGCTTTTTCAGCGAAGCCGACTGGCGAGCCAATACGGCATTGAACGACGAGCTCGGGCGCATGCGCGACGATCTGGCGCCATCGTGGCTGACCGAACCTGTCTCTGTCGAAGAAACGGCGGAGAAATTCATTCGCCCCGAGCTGCGCTCTGCTTTCGTGCGGCTCTGCCGCGGCACGGCGCGCGAGTACCTCGAGCGTTTCGGCTTCGAGAGCGACCTCTTGAAAGCGATGTACGCCGTCACCGACGCTTTTTCGGGCCTCGATGGTGGGTACGACACGCCGGGAACGGGGATGAACCTCCTCATCCACAACATGTGCCGTCTCCCCGGCTCGGGGGGCACCTGGATGATCGTGCAAGGCGGGATGGGCACCATCACCCAGCGTCTGGCCGAGCTCGCGCGCGCGGCAGGAGCGAAGATCGAGACCGAGGCTCCCGTCGCTCGCATCGAAGTGTCGTCGCGACGTGTGACGGGGGTCGAGCTCGCGGACGGCCGTTTCTTGGCCGCCAATGTCGTGCTCTCCAATGCCGACCCGTTTCGTACCGCGGCGCTCGTCGGTCGCGAGCACCTCGCGGCCGACTACCTGGCACGCCTCGATGGGATGAAGCACGACGGAACGACTTTCAAGCTGAACCTGTGCCTCGCCAAGCTCCCCACCTTTCGCTGCTTGCCCGAAGATCGGGGCCAATTCGGCCCGACGATCCATCTTCTTCCTGAAGAGGACCAGGTCATCGGCGAGCTGGCGCGCGCCTTCGCCGACGTCAAAGCCGGCAAGCTTCCGGAGTTTCCCAGCATCGAGTGGTACATTCACTCGTCGATCGACCCCACCTTGCAGGACGCCGAGCACCGCCACAATGCCGCGCTCTTCGTGCAATGGGTCCCCTACGAGCTGACGGGGACGACGTGGGAAAAAGAGGAGGACCGCTACGTGCGGCACCTCTTGTCGATCTGCGACCGCTTTGCTCCGGGGACCTCGTCACTCGTCGTGGACACGTTCGCCCTGCACCCACAGAAGATCGAAAAGCACTTCGGGATCACCCGCGGGCACATTCACCACGTCGACAACACGCTCGGGTTCGCCGATCGGCACCCTTACGCCTATCCCGTCGACGGCCTGTATTCCTGCAGCGCGGGTTGCCATCCGGCCGGGTCCGTCATCGGCGCCGCCGGGCACAACGCTGCCAAGCGCGTCCTTTTGGACATGAATGCCGCGCGCTCCCTCGCGAAAGCATAACGGAACGTGGTGTGCCCGATCGCGACCGGCCAATTCAGCGAGGCGGGCATGGCTACGCCGACGATCGATCGGGCAGCGAAAATCTGACAGCGTAGTTCTAGGGGCGTTTCGGAGTCGGAGGGGCTCCGCGCGGAGGAACGCCCATCTGCGGCGGCATCATCCCCGGCGGCAAACCGGGCGGCATTTTCCCCAACATCGGCGCGCCCCCCATCGCGCCGAGCGCCATGAACATCTGTTGCAGATCGACGACCTTGTACCCCTGCGGGATGTCGAAAAGCGTCGCCGCCAGGGTCTTCTTGTCGATCTTGGTCACCTCGAAGCGCGCTTTCTCGGCGCCTGCCTTGTCGTAGGCGATTCCGCGCAACGGAAAGTGCTTGCCATCGAGCAGCTCGAGCGCCCACGCATGCTCGGTGGGAATGCCGGTGAGTGGAAGCCGGAACCACGACGCACCTTCGTTGGCCACACAGGCGCTCAGCTTCTCGCCCGTCTCGGGCACGATGTCCCAAATCTCGCAGGAGTAACCGGCGACGGTGTCTTTCCGTGCCGTTTTGGTCACCTTGGGCGGAGGACGGGACGGCGCTTCTTTACGCGGCTCGCGCACTCCGGGTTCGACGCCCGAGCCGAACGCCTTGATGTGCTCACCAGCCCGATCGAGATCGATCACCACCACCTGTTTTTTGTCCTCGAGCACGGCATAGAGCTTCTTCTCCGGCGTATCGAGGACGGCGTACCCCTTACCCGGCATGCCGCTCGTGGCCGTCATTTCCGCAGGGAGCTCGATGCGGAGCTTGCTGTCTTTGACCATGAGGGCGAGCGGCGGCACGGGTTTGCTCCCCTTGGTCGCGTCTTTCACCGCGATGCCGATCTCGCCTTCGAAGCCGTTGAGAAAGCCGAGCCCGAGGCCGCCCGCGGCCGGCGCGGACGTCCCTTCGCCTGATCCTGCGCCGGCGGGCGACTGTTTCTTGCTGCAATGACTCAGCGAGACCACGACGGCAACGAAGGCGCACGCACGGATCCAATGGGGGCCCATACGAACCGTATATCCCATTTACTAACGGCCTGACATTGCGCGCGCCGTGCGTGCGCCGCGTGCAGTGCCGCCACGGCGATGATCTCAGCGTGCGAAGCGAACGCTATTTTGCGGCGCGCGGGGGGAGCGCGCTTTCGAACTGGGTCAACGCCTCGCGGACGCGGAGGCGCGTCGGCGATTCATCGGCATCGCGCGGCGTGTTGAGCGGCGCGGGCGCTTTCTCCGGGGTCTTCGCGGTGGCATAGGAGCCCACCTTGGCGCGCGGATTCGTCTTCTGCTCTTGCTCCGAGATGCGCGAATCGAGGGCGTTGATCGAATCGGCGAATGTCGTGGCTTGGGTCTCGAGCTGGTGCACCGAGCCGGAGATATTGGCGACGTCGCTCTGCACGCGCCCGACACGGCGCTCGATCTGACTGCGGGAACCGCCGTCCTGCGAGCGGACGCCGACGATGGCCCCGCCGAGCCCCGAGAACAGCCCGAGCGCGCCGAGAACGACCCACACGCGCCAGGGTCGACTGAGGGGAATCTGCAGATACGCATCGGTATCTTCGACGACTTGCTCGGCCGGCAGGCTCGTCGGCGACACCGTCGCCCTGCGCGCGGGCGGAGCCGCGGAGAGGATCGAACCACCGATATCGCTGTGCAGCGGGCGAGCCGAGGGCATCAGCGATCCGCGATAGTTCGGCTCCTCGGGACCGTTTGGCAAGAGTGAATCGAGCGAGGCCGCGAACGCACCCGGCATGGCATCGGAGTTGATCGAGAACCGACGCGACGACGGGTGGCCCGACTCGTCTCTCAGGGTCTCGGGGGCCGACCGACGGTAGCCGGAGTTCGACGGCATCACCGAGATGCGATTCGCCATGAGCGAGACGCGCTTTTCGTTGATACCCTGCACGCGGGTAAGGTCGTTGGCGCTTTCGAAAGGTCCGTGCTGATCGCGGTAGGCGACGATGCGCATGGCGAGTTTTTCGCCGATGCCGGGGAGCGCTTCCCGGATTTCGGTCGCATTGGCTTCGTTGATGTCGATCGGAGGTTCCGATACCGCGAGTTTGAGGGCTGGTCCTGCCATGGTTGAACGGCTGAACGGCAGAGATCCGGCCGGCCTTAAACGTCAATCGAACGACGCTCGGCGATGTCGCGAGCTACCCAGGTGGCGACGCGCCATCGCCGGTGGGAGCGCTGCGAAGCCCACATCGGCAATGCAGCTCATTCCGCGGCCTTGCCGTCGCGTCGATCCGCGCAGCAGCGCACGCCCGTCGTGAAGTCGAAGAAGATCGGCGGGTGTTTGGTGACCCGTGCGTCGCAGCCGCGGAATGTATCGCGCGCGTAGAAGCCGCCCACGAAGGTGGCTTTGTCGTCCTCCACCCACTCATCGAGGTTGCCGACCATGTCGTACACGCCGTCGACGCCCCACGTGCTCCGACATTGGGGAGTCTCACCCGTCGGGCGGAGAAGCGGTGCACCGTCCACCGTCACCTGGTTGAGGCGGGGATCCCAGTGCCCGAGTGACGCGTTGCCATAGAGAATGGACGCCGGATGGCTCGTGCCGTGTACGTTGCAAAGCCCGATGCGGTATTTCTCTCCATACGGGTGGCGCGTATTTTGGTCGCCGCGGCAGGCGAGCTTCCATTCGGACAGGCTGCACAGCCGTTTGCCCGCCGATTCGCACGCTGCCTTGGCGGTCGGTTTGCTGACGTAGGCTTGCGGCGTCACGTGGGCCGCGGAGACGGCGAGCGCCTCGATTTCAGGACCGCGCTCCCACTCGGGCAGGAGGGGCACCGGAGGCTCGATCTCCTCCTTCCCGAGTGCGGCCGGGGCCCATTTCTGTCCCGCGATCGCGCGGCGGACCTCTTTGCGACTCGGCGGATAGAAGGGTGAAAACGGGCGGCGCGTCGCCTTGTCGACCATGGTCGCCTCGTAGCGGTCGATGCAGAATCGCTGCGCGACGAACACCATCTCCAACGGACAAGGGGCCACGGGTTCTGCGGTTTCGCCTGGCGGCGGCTCGGGCAGTGAGGCCTCCACCGAGGTCGAAGAGGCCTCGCGCGCTGGGAGCGGGACCGCCGCGGGTGTCGACAGGTCGAGAGGGGGAGCGGGGGCGGCGCCGCACCCCACCGACAACCAACCGATTGCTGCGAGACGCGCGAGGAGCCCCATTGCAAGACCAATTGGACCGCCCCGGCAATCGTCATGTCAACTCCATGATGCAGCGGGGTGGACCGACCCGGGCGCGTGCTATTGGTCGCGGGGCGCTTCCTCCTTGTCGGGCGAAAACTTGAATGGGTAGGTCACTGTCACCCATCCGCCGTTATCGGGCGGCGCGAAGACCATGCTGAGCATCGACTCGCGGATGCATTCGAGGAACGTCACGTCGGTAACGTCCGTTCGGTCGTTGATCTTGGCTTGATCGACGATTCCTCCCACCTTGGCATCACCGACGATCACGAAATCGATCACGATCTGTCCTCGCAGCTCGGGCTGCTTGGCGAGCGCGCCCTCGTAACAGACTTTGGCCATAGGGTAAAAGTCTTCCCGAATGCGCTGCTGCAAGTATTCGCGCGACAAATTGTGGGAAGGGCCGTTCGATCCCGAAGGAACGGTGAGCCCGGTGTGGGGGTCTTGCTCGACACCCTGCCCCTGGAGGGGGCGCACGATCCGAGCGCGAACATCGTCGCGAAGCTTGCGGTCGACGACCGTGCCCGCCGCGTGTTCGGCCTGCGGCGGCACGCGATCCGCGCTCGAGCTTCCGGCAACGTCGCCCGCGGCGCTCGCTGCCGCGGGCGCGGGTGCGCTCGGAGCTGCTTTCGACGCGATCGAAGGGGGTTGCCCTCGGCGCGCCTGCCGCTCGATCATCGCCAGCACCGTGAGGGACCCGGCCGCCACCGCTGCCGCTGCGAGCATGCCCACCCATCGTCCCGATCGCCGCGGTCGGCGCACGGCTGCCGACCGGTGGGACTCGGAAAGCGCCGCGTCCATGACCCGGTCCGCAAAGTCGGGCGGAGGCGCTTCGACTTCCCAGCTCTCCCAATCGATTGTCGTTTCGGTGTTCATCACGGTTTTTCCCTTTCTTTTTGAAAAGCAGCGAGACGCTCGCGCAGATGTGCGCGCGCGCGAAAGAGCCGCGTCTTGACGGTGCCCTCGGGTATTTCGAGCACGGCGGCGATGTCGGCGAGCGACATCCCGTGGAACTCCGCCAGAACGAAGGCCGCGCGTTGATCGTCGGACAGCTCGTTGGCCGCACCGGCGATGGCGCGGCCGAGCTCGCGGCGCGCGCGCTCCGTCTCCGGCGTGGCCGAATCTCGGACCTCGGCGGCGTCAGTGAGCGGCGCCGCGATCGCGCGCGCGGCCTGCTTTCTCGCGTTCTGCGAGAGCCGGACGGCGATCGTCAAGAGCCAGGTCGACGGGCGCGCCGCGCCGTCGAGATCGAACGAGGGAAACGCCCGGTAAGCGCGCAGGAAAACTTCTTGCGCGAGGTCCTGGACCTGCGCGCCCGGCCCGGCGATCCGAGACACGAGCGCAAAGACGGTGTGCTGGTAGCGAAGCACGAAGCTGCGAAACGCCGCCGGGTCTTGGACCCTGCACGCTTCCAGCGTTTCGCGCGGGAGCTCGGGGTCGCCCACCGACGGGACGGCTCGTAGCAACGGCATGGCTTGTCGTTCGCCCATACCTTCTTACACAACCAACGACCGCCAAGGTTCCGCGGATTCGTCACGCCGGCATCCCGGCCCACCGTCACCCCGGCCCTACGGCCCGGTTCAGCGGTGAAAACCCACGTGGAACGACCGCGTCGTCCCCCAGATGTTGTTTCCCTCGCGATCGTGCGCGGGGGCGAACTTGTGCTTGAGGGCGCAGGCGCTGGCCGTCCGGGCAAAGCCGAATCCCGGGTCGTCGACGATGGTGACGGCATGGGCGGTACCGTTGGGTCGCACGGTGACCTTCATCTCCACGATGGCATTCCGGATGTTGTGACGGTCGGCTTCGCCGGGAAAGTCACAGTCGTCCCACGACGTGACGTCGAGCCAGGCCTCGCGGGACCGATCGCGCGTCGCCGGTTTCGGTGCCATGGCCGCCGTCCCGATGCCCCCGAGAACGCCGCCCGCTGCGACGACCGATCCGTGCACCGCCAGCGCCGACGTCCCCGTTCCGGCCGTCATCCCGCCGGCGTAAGTGCCCGCGTCGCCCGTGACGAAGGTGTTCTCGTCCGCGTCATCGGTATCTTCCTCTTCCTCTTCCTCGTCACTCTCCTGCACGAGGATCTCGCCAGCCTGCGCCGCTTCCGCAGCGGGCTTCTCGTCCGGTTGCTCGGAAGGGTCGGGCGCCGGAGCGGTCACGTTCGGGTTGACCTTGGGCGGCTGAGGTGGTGGAGAAGGGGGCGGCTCCGGTTCGGGCGGGGCCGGGGGCGGGGGCACCTCGCGCTCGATGACGACCTCCTGAGCTCCAAGGAGAGGCGCTTCCCTGCGCAGAACCTCCCCTCGCAGCCGGATCGCGCCTGCCATGCCGCCATGAGCGACAAGGGCCGCCGCGAGCGCGAGCGCGATGGCGCGATGGCGATTGGGGACGCCTAGGGCGAAGACGCGATCGAGCGGGTCGTCGAGGCTCACGTGCCGCAAGGGCAATCGCGTGGGATCGTTTCGTTCAGCGCGCACGAAGGCGATACACCACCTGCTCAGCTGCCGTCGACGACAGCGCGGCCGGTGCGTCGCCCGACCTATCATCGACGAGTTTCTGCAGGGCGTCCGCCACGGGCGCGGCATCCTTCTGCACCGCGTGGTCGATGGCCAGCACGGCGGCGGCCCGCACATCCGCGTTGCGCAGGCTGGGGAGGAGCTTGACGACCTCCATGCCGGCACGCGTGTCGCCCAGCATGCCCACCATATGGGCTGCCTTCACGCCGACCATCCCGCCGCCCGCGTCGTCGTCCTTCAGCTTGGCGATGTAACAGTCGACTTCTTCCGCGCACTTGCCGAGCAGCTCGGTGGCCCCTTGGAACGCGCTCTTCTCTTTTTCCCCGCCGATCTTGTCGACGACGACTTTCACCTTGGCGACTTGCGCGCCTTTCATGAGCTTGATGGCGCTCGACAAGGCCGCGCTCAGCGTCTCTTCGTCCTTTCCCTTGGCAGCGTTGGCCTGCGTGAGCAGCCAGGGGACGAGCTCGGCGTCGTAGAAGCGAGCCGACGCCGTCAGCAGCGCTGGTCGCGCGGCAAACATCGACGGCCAGATGCTGGCCGTGGGTGGCACCTTGTCATAGCCGGCCTGAAACGCCTTGGTTGCGTCGGGGTTGCCCGGCAGGGCGGCGAGCTCGCGCGCCACGACGGCACGGTTCATCTCGTTGTCGGCGGATTTGAGCGCCTGAATCATCGGCGAACGCGCGTCCACGCGGCCGATCGCGCCGAGAGCGGCCGCCGAAGCGCTGACGTACGATTTGGTGTTGCCACTGGCCTCGGACGCTTTGCTCTTGGCAAACTCGACCATGTCCTGGTCCTTGCCGGCGAGGACGTCGACGAGGAGGGGGACGGCGCCTGCGCCGATCTTCACGATACCGAGAAGCGCCGAGCCCGCGACTTCCGCCTTGTCCCTCTCCATCAACACCTTGAGAAGGGGTTTGGTTGCGCTCGGGTCGCCGAGCGAGCCAAGCAGGTCGGCCGACGTCTGCTGCCAGAAGAGCTGCGTCTGGTAGGCCTCCAACTGGTGGGCGTCCGTCGAGCGCGGCCTTTCCATGGGGCGCCCGATCTTTTCGAGCAGAACCGGCTTCCACGAGGCGCTTTTCAGTTGGACCATCGCGACGTAGACGCTCTTCGAAGCCGCGGCCCCTTTGGGCGAGCCGGCCTCGAGCTTGGCGAAGGCTTCGCCGAGCGCGGGCGCTCCTTCGTCGTATTTCGTCGCCCCGATGGCGCGCGACGCGTGATGAACGTCCTCTTCATCGGGGCCCGCGGCGACGGCAAAGCCGTGGCAGGCATGAATCCAAGCACGACCTGCGCGCGGGTCGCGCGCTTCGGAGAGGAACTTGATGAGAAGGACGCGCGTGCCGCGCTCGAGATTCGCCTCCACGTAGACCTTGGTCAGCGGATCGATGATTTGATCGAGCACGCCCTTGACGGCGGGATCGGCGGCATTCTGGTTCGCCCGCACCATGGCGTCGCTGTGGAAATGCATGAGGGCGCGGATGGCGACGGGGCGCGTCTTGGCATCCCCGAGCCGCGCGATCCACGTCGCGGGCAGGCGGTCTTCCGCGGACGGCTCCGGCTCGGTGGGCGTGGCCGCGGCGAGGGGGACCCGCGGTTGCCGTCCTCCGGGCTCGCACATGTTCTGGTAGTCGGCGAGCCGGCACTCGATCGTGGGAGGCCGGATCCCACGCTGCTGCTTGTAATACGCGTCGATTCCCGCGTTACAAGCCCGGATGGCCGTCTGACCGCAATCCTCGATCGCGATTCCCTTCCCGATGCCGAGCACCCGAAACTCTCCCTGGGTCGTGTGGATGTTCGTCGCCGGGGCGACGACACGATTGTCCATGTTGCCCGGTCCGAGACACCTCTTTCCCGACGCGTCGCAGTTGGCATCCTCGCTCTCGCGCACGAACGCCTTGGTGGTGGCAATCGTGGTTTCGGCCTTGCAGGCGAGGTGCGGGACGTCGGCGCCCGTCTTATCGACCTGGGCGAGGTAAGCCTCGGACACGCCCGACGAGATGATTTGCCCCAGTGCCGCCGAGGTGGGCTCGCAAATCGTGGCGTTATGGCACCCCGCGGCGGTGAACACCGACAGCATGCCCAACGTGCGGAAACTCCGATGATGATTGGCCATAGGGGCAACCTCCGGGGGCGAGGGAAATCACGCCGCGTACCCGGGTCGTGCGGGTCGCAATATCGCGACGCGGTGAGCGGTACGAAATGTACAATTTAGCACAGCCGTTAGCGCGAATATCCCCTGGCCACCTCGAGGTCAGAACGCGCCGCGCACGGCCAGCGCCGCCCCACCGAGCGTGGGCGCTACGGAAACCGTCGTCGTCGCGAAAACCGAGGCCGGCGTACTCGGTAACGGGCGATTTTCCTCGGACAATCGATCGGCCGCCATTCCCGACGTGGCCAACCACGCCGTGGTCAAGCCGCCGGCAATGCCGACGGACAACAAGCCCATCAAGCCGCCTGGCGTCGATTCGTTACCGGCCGCGGAAAGGTACAGCCCTCCGACGGCGATCCCCCCCGCAATGCCGCCCAGGTCGAGAAACCGGACGCGTGCAATGGACGGCGATACCGGCCCCGCGGCGAGCACCCCCGCGACGGCGCCCGCGTTCAGCCCCACCGCGGCCGCAAGCAGCGCGCTGTCGTCCTGGGTGTCGTCGTTGGGCGTGACTGCCCCGACCAAGAGGCCGCTGACGAGCCCCGACCACATCGCGGCGGACCCCACGAACGAAGCGCGCCCGGGTGTGGTTCCGCCGACCGTGCCAACGATGGCGCCCGCGGCCGCGCCGAGGGTGGTGGCACCCCAGACGACGCTGGCGACGGCTTTCGCGCTCCACTCATCGGCCCGGTACACGCGCGCCTGGTTCCAGAGTGTCAGCACGAGGCCTTCTTCGAGCCCGATGTACATGCCCGCGACGATCGACTGGGGGACCAGCGTTAACCCCCGGCGTCGTTACTTGATGACCGTTCGACAGCCGAGGACGATCTCGATACGTGCGCCGGAGTCGCTCTTCACTTTGGCGCAGGTTGGGCCGCAGAGGGTGATCTTGGTGTCGCTGTCGGTGTACTGCCAGCCGTCCGCCCCTTGGTCGCAGGGCGCCGTGTTGTCCTGGAGGATGGGCACCGCCGAGCCGCCGCCCGGTGTGAAGTTGACATTGAGCTTGTCGCGATCGACGGGAAGGCCTGCCGGGCCGGGCGGCACCTCGAACGTGCAGGTGAGCGCCTTGCCGGTGATGGTGCCGAGCGCAAGGCGAAGATCGCCGGCGAAGTCCTGCGAGGTGGTCATGTCGAAATGACAATCGCCGACGTCTTTGCTGCCGGAGTGATCGCAGGTGGCACTCCTGGCGGTGTCGCCCGCGAAAGCAATTTGAGAAAGCAAGCCGCGCGCGGCCTCGCTCCCAGGCACGCCGATGGAAAACGTGCGAATGCCGACCGAGAGAGCGTTCGGCACCTGGGTCGACACGAGGCCAGTCACGTCCGCCGGTGTGCAGCTCTCCGACCCGTCCGTGAGGAGCACCAAAAAATCGTTTCCCGTTAAGTTGAGCTGCTGGTGCAGATGTTTGTAGCCGAGGATGGTCGCCCCTACGACGGGCGTGCCGCCAGCCGGCTTCATGGCGTCGAGGCTGGCGTTGAGCGCGGCGATCTGCGTCGCGTCGACGGCCTTGACCGCGACGCTCGGCGCAGATTGAACGCCGCATTCATCGTCGTTGCTGAAGTACGAGATGCCGGCGCTCGCCGTCGAAGGGAGCGACGCGAAGGAGGACTTGAGAGCGTCGCGGATGATTTCCCACTTGCTCGGGCGCATGGGGTCGGCGCGCTCCGGCTTCGCTTCACAGGCGCTCGAGCTCGTGACGGGAGGCAAGTTGCAATTCATGCTGCCGCTGCGATCGATCACGAAGAGCAGGTTGGAGGGAAGCAGGTCCGCCTTGACGGTGGAGGACGCGCACCCGCCCCCGTCGCTCGGGCCCGCTCCACTGTCGGCGCTTGGTCCGACGATGATCCCCGTTCCTGCGGCTCCCGTCCCCGTGCCCGTTCCCGCCGCGCCACTTCCCCCTGTGCCGATGCCACCGCTTCCACCGGTTCCACCGCCGCCGCTCGCGCCGCCGTCGGTGCCCGACGTGGCCGGCCGCGTGCCAGCCTCGTCGGACGAACACGCTGCCGCCACCGCGAGCGCAGCACCGAGGAGCGCAGGAAGGGTGAATCTCATGGACCTACCCACGTTGCCGTCCAGGATCCGTTGCCACCGTAGAGCGGGTTCGGCTCCTTGACGTCCCACGATCCATTGACGAAGGCCGCGTTCACTTTGTCGTAGTCGCCGAGAAAGGGGCCTTCGAATGGGAATTGGACACCGAAAACGACGTAATAGCCGTTTCTCAGCGCCGTCGCTGGGTCGAGCTTGGAGACCTTGCAATTGAGCTTGCCAAGGAGGTCCGCGGCAAAGGGGAAGACCAAATCGGCCGTGCCGGAGAGCTTGCCGTTGCTGATCTCGAACACCTCGCCGTTGACGGACTGCACGAGCGTGAGATCGATGTCGCCCGCGACGGGGATAGGCAGGGGAAAAAACGTGGCGGACGACGCGAAGATGCCTTCGAAAGTTCCGTGGTAGCGGCCCGCCCTGCATTTGAGCCCCGGCACCGTCTCGGGCCATTCGAAGCCGACGTCCGGCTTGCTGGCGTCGAAGACGGGACGCCCGGCGCTGCCGCCCGCGTCGACCGGGTCCGAGCCCGCCGCTCCGGCGACCCCTCCGTTCGACCCGCCGGCACCCCCCACATTGCCCCCGCTGGCTCCGCCGAAGCCACCGGTGCCCGTACTGCTGCCGCCCGATCCGCCCGTTGCACCCGTGCCGCCCGTTGCACCCGAGCCTGTCGACGTGGCCGACGCCCCTGCGCTGCCCCCTCGGTCCGCGTCGCGGGAGGGTGGGGTCGACTCGCCGCAGGCGATCGCCGACGCTGCCAAAGCCGAAACCAGAATCCAAGCCCGCATCACGCGCTCCTTCGTTGGGCGTAGTCTTCGGCGCGGAACCGTACCGCGCCAGCTATTTTACACTTCTTTTCTCTCATCTGACAAGGCCACTTGTCAGATGTGCCTTGGTTGGTGTCACCGGTGGCTGCTCGAATCGCGTCGAGGACGAACGCGCCGCGGGGTGGGCGGATTCGACAGCCAGGAACGTAAAGGTGCGGATGGCGCGCCTTTCGCGTACAACGCTCGCGCCATGGCTCAGTTGCGCTCATCTGCGGGGGGGGCTCGTCGCCGCGGCATTCGCCTGCGGAGCGCGCGCCCGTACGGGGGGCAATCGGTCAAGGAGCGTCTGGCGCAACGCCGCGCGCGGCTCCTCGATGCGGGGCTCGCTCTTTTCGGGACCCAGGGCTACGCGAGCACCTCGATCGAGCTCGTTTGTTCGAAGGCGGGTGTCACCGCGCGTCACTTCTACGAGCAGTTCGAAAGTCGGGAAGCGCTGCTGCTCGAGGTGTACGAAATGGTGATCGAGCGCGCCCGCAAGGCGGTGATCACCGCCCTGCATCAGTCGCATCCCACCCCCCGACATCGCGTTCGTTCCGGACTCGAAGCCTACGTCCACGCCGTCTTGGACGATCCACGCTACGCTCGCATCGCCTGCGTCGAAGTGGTCGGAGCCAGCGCCAGGGTCGAACGAAGGCGGCGCAAGACCATCTACGAGATCGCATCGGTGATCGAGTCCCAGGCGCAGGCCCTTGCCGAGCAAGGAAGAGTCGCGCGGAGGGACTTCAGTCTGACGGCGATCGCCATGGCCGGCGCGTGCAACGAGCTCGTCACCGATGCCATCATGCGCCCTACCCCTCCTCTGACTTCGGCTCTCGTCGACGCGCTGGTGCGGCTTTTCTTGGCGGTGATCGCCGACGCGCGGCCAGCCTTACCGCCCCAGCGACGCCGTCGGAAGGGCGAGGGTTGAAAAACCTTCTTCATGCCGTCACGCGAGGCAGGGAACAATTCCGTATGTCGCGCGTTCTGTGTAGGTTGCCCATGCACCGCCCTGTCGAGTCCGCCCCCTCTTTTTCGTGCGATTTTGCGCGAGTAGGCACGTTTGCCGCGCCCTTGGCCATCGCGGCGATGGTCGGTGCCGGCGCTTCGTCCGGTTGTCACGGCGCCGAAGCGCACCCCCAAGCGACGCCTCCGCTCCCGGTGAGCATCCTGCGCCTGACAGAAAAGCCGATCAACGAAGAGGACGATTACCTGGCATCGCTGACGTCGCGACGTTCGATCACCCTCTACGCGCAGGTCAGCGGTTACATCCGCAAGATCCCCTCCAAACCCGGTGACCGCGTCACGCAGGGCGCGCCGCTCATCGAGATCGATCCGGGTCAGCAAGCCTCGACGCTGAAGAGCCTTGCCGCGGGCCTCGAGACGCGCAAGGCCACGCGAAACTTTGCGATCCACAACGACGAGAGCTCGAAGAACCTCGTCGCGTCCGGGCTCCTGAGCGACCTCGAGTACCAGCAGCGTCACTCGCAGCGCGCCGCCGCCGAGGCCGACGTCAAAGTCGCCGAAGCACAGGTCCAGGCGCAGTCCGATCTGCTCCGCTACTACCGCATCACCGCGCCGAGCGACGGCACGGTGGGCGACGTGCCGGTGAAGATCGGCGACTACGTGACGCCGCAGACGCGCCTGACCTCCGTCGATCAGGACAACTTGGTCGAGGCCTACGTCTATGTGCCGATTGCCAAGGCGGCGGCCATCAAGGCCGAGACACGGGTGGCGCTTCTCGGCGAGGACGGCCAGGTGATCTGCGAGGAGAAGCCGTCGTTCGTCTCGCCGCAGGTCAACGTCGATACGCAGACCGTGTTGGTAAAGAGCATCTGCCCCAACGACGGGCTCTTGCGCAGCGCGCAGGTCTTGAAAGCACGGATGATCTGGGCACGGCACCCCGGGCTCACCGTGCCGACGCTCGACGTCACGCGGCAGGCGGGGCAGTACTTCGTCTTCGTCGTCGAATCGGGCCCCGACGGCGCGCTCGTCGCGCGGCAAAAACCGATCACGGTCGGCGCCATCCAGGGCAACGACTTCGTCGTCACCGGCGGCCTCGCGCCCGGGGTGGAGATCGTCGGCTCGAGCATTCAGAAGATCCACGACGGCTCGGCCATCGCTCGCTTGCCACCCGAACCGCAGCCCGGCGCCGGGTCTCCCTCGGCGAACCCGCAGTCACCTCGACTCTGACGATGTTCGTCGACTTTTTCATCAGGCGACCGATTTTTGCCGCCGTCTGCTCGATCTTGATCGTGCTCGCGGGGGGCATCTGCATCCCGACGCTTCCCATCGCGCAATATCCCCAGATCGCCATGCCGCAGGTGTCGGTGTCGGCTTTCTACATCGGCGCCAATTCCGAGGTGGTGGAGAGCTCGGTCACCATGCCGCTCGAGCAGGCCATCAACGGCGTGGAGGGGATGCGCTACATGACCTCCACCAGCGCCAACGACGGCAGCTCGAGCATCTCCATCACCTTCGATCCCAGCCGCAACATCGACGTCGCGGCGGTCGACGTGCAGAACCGCATCTCGACCGCGCAGGCGCGCCTTCCCAACGAGGTGAAGCAGCAAGGCATCTCGGTGACGAAGAGCTCCGGTTCTTTCGTGGCCGCTCTGGCGCTCGTCTCCGAGCACGGCGAATACGATCAGAAGTTTCTCAGCAACTACACCGACGTCTACCTCAAAGACGCGGTCAAGCGCGTCAAGGGTGTGGGCAGCGTGGAGATCTTCGGCGAACGCAGGTTCGCGATGCGTCTCTGGCTCGACCCCAACAAGCTGGCCGAGCGCGGTCTGGTGGCGGCCGACGTGGTGGCGGCGCTGGCCGAGCAGAACCTGCAGGCGCCCGCCGGTCAGCTCGGTCAACCTCCGGCGCCGGCCGAGAAAGACTTCCAGATCAGTCTCCAGGTGCAGGGGCGCCTCGTCGAGGAGCGGGAGTTCGAAAACATCATCGTGCGCGCCAACGCCGACGGCACGCTGGTGCGGGTTCGCGACATCGGTCGCGCCGAGCTCGGCGCCGAGGACTACTCGTCTACCCTGACCTTCAACGGCCAAGTGGGGGTCGGCATGGGGGTCATGCAGCTGCCGGGGGCCAATGCGCTCGACGTGCGTAACCGCGTCATCGAGACCATGGACCGCCTGGCCCAGCGCTTTCCCCCCGGCCTCAAGTACAAGAACGCGTTCGATACGACCAAGGCCGTGTCGGCGTCGATGGAAGAGGTGATCGTGACCTTGCTGGAGGCGATCGGGCTCGTCATCGTCGTCATTTTCCTCTTCCTGCAGACCGGCACGAGCACGCTCATCCCCGCCATCACCATCCCCGTCTCGCTCATCGGAACGTTTGCGTTCGTCAAAGCCTTCGGGTTCTCCATCAACAGCCTGACCCTCTTCGGGCTCACCCTGGCCACGGGGCTCGTGGTGGACGATGCCATCGTCGTCATCGAGAACATCCAGCGCTTCATCGACGACAAAGGACTGCCCGCGCGGCAAGCCGCCTTCGAAGCGATGAAAGAGGTGAGCGGCGCCGTGGTGGCCACGTCGCTCGTCTTGATGGCCGTCTTCGCGCCGGTAGCGTTTCTCCCCGGTACGACGGGGCGCATCTACCAGCAGTTTTCGCTGACCATCGCCTTCTCGGTGGGGCTGTCGATGTTCAACTCGCTCACCTTGACGCCCGCGCTCTCGGCGCGGCTGCTGCGCCGGACACCGCGCCAAAAAAATGCATTCTTCCGCCTCTTCGATCGCGGTTTCGACAAGGTGCGCTCCACCTACCTCGCCATGCTGGGCTGGCTCTTTCGCTGGCGCACGGTGACGCTCGCCAGCTACGGGGCCATCATCGCCGCCGGCATCTGGCTGGTGCGCGCCGTACCGATCGGCTTCTTGCCCCAGGAAGACGACGGCTATTTCGTGGTGGCCATGCAGGGGCCGAGTGGATCGTCGCTCGGTCGCATCAGCAAGGTGCTCGACCAGACCGACAAGTTCTTGCACACGATCCCCGAGGTCGAAGACACGTTCGGGGTCGGCGGCTTCTCTTTCGCCGGCAGCGGATCGAACCGCGCCATCACCTTCGTGATGCTCAAACCCTGGAACGAACGCAAAGGCAAAGGGCAGACGCTTCCCGAGATCATCGATCGCATCCGCGAACCGCTCATGAGCAACCCCGACGCGATGGTCATGCCCTTCGCGCCGCCGGCCATCCAAGGCGTGGGAAACTTCGGTGGGTTCGACATCGAGATCGAGGACCAGGCGGGCGTCACCGTGCAGGAGCTCGCCGACGCCACGAAGAACGTGATCGAAAAGGCGTCCGCTTCGCCCAAGCTGGCCGGCGTTTTCTCGGGCTTCACCGCCGACGATCCGCAGATCCTTTTGCGCGTGAACCGCGACCGCGCCAAACAGCTCAACGTCTCGCTCACCGACGTCTTTCAGACGCTGCAGATTTTCACTGGGTCGGCCTACGTCAACGACTTCACCTTTTCCAATCGCTCGTACCGCGTCTACGTGCAAGCCGATCAACAGTTCCGCGGCAACCCCAAGGACCTGACATCGTTCTACGTCCGATCGCGCGGTGGGCTTGGTCGCGGCGATCTCAGCGCTACCGGGCTGCCCATGCCGGCTGGCCGCGGCGCGACCACGGGGTCGATGATCAGCCTCGATTCGCTCTTGACGAGCGAGCCGCGCGTTTCAGCGGGCCTCATCAATCACTACAACATGTTTCGCTCGACCGAGATCAACGGTTCCCCGGCGCCGGGAGTGAGCTCGGGCGACGCGATGGCCGAGATGGAGCGCATCGCGAAAGCGACGCTGCCACAGGGGATGGGCTTCGAATGGACGGGCATCGCCAAAGAGCAGATCGAATCGGGCAACATGACCATGCTGATCTTCGGGCTGGCGCTGGTGCTCGTGCTGCTCGTTTTGGCCGCGCAATACGAAAGCTTCAGCCTGCCGTTCATCGTGCTTCTCGCCGTTCCCCTCGGTCTGGCGGGGGCGCTCTTGGGTCAGCTCTTGCGCCATCAAGCCAATGACGTCTTTTGCCAGATCGGGCTGGTCATGCTGATCGGCCTTTCCGCCAAGAATGCCATTCTCATCGTCGAGTTCGCCAACCAGCTGCGCACGCGCGGACACTCCATCACCGACGCCGCCCTCGAAGCGGCGCGCGAACGCCTGCGGCCGATTCTGATGACGTCGTTCGCCTTCATCTTCGGCGTCTTCCCGCTCGTTACCGCGAGCGGCTCCGGGGCGGAGAGCCGGCACTCGCTGGGAACGACGGTGTTCGGCGGCATGATCGTATCGACGGTGATGAACCTGTTCTTCGTGCCGGCGCTCTACGTCATGGCGGAAGCGCTGCGCGAGAGGATCCTCGGCAAGAGAGACTCGCTGCACGAAGAGGGGGACGCCGTTCGCGCTTAAGAGCGGATCGGCCGACGTCAACGCTTTTTGACGGTATCGCTGGTGGAGGGCGCAACGACGGCTGCTGATCCCATCGGCAACGCGGGCGTACCCGCGACGTTGACATTGACGATGGCCACCCCGGCCGGGTCGTCGACGAAAAAGAAGGTCACGTCGACGGTTCCCGAGCGCGTGATGAGCACACCGGTCCCGGTGAGCGATCCGCGCCCTGACTGGCCCGCTGCTCGCTCCTCTCTCGTTCGGGAGAGCGAAACGCTCGCGGCCGTCGATAAAAAGGGCGAGGCCGTGCAAGAAGCGCGAAAGGCTGGGAGCGGCGTCGTTTGACGATAGGCCTCGGCCATCATCAGGTACGCATCTTCATGGCGCGCAGATGCCAGGTGCTGTACGAACGCCCCGGCGACGCGCCTGGCCTCGTCGGGGCGTTTGTCCTCCTGGACGGCTCGCCTCGCCGAAGATGCCACCAGCACCGGCCCCTTCGGGCGTTCGATGGTGGAGGAGATGTACGCATAGAGCCCGGCCCCGAAGGCAACGGCCAGCGCGAGGCTGAAGGCGATTTCGCGCGAGGGGTTGCGTTCTGGCATCTCGGTGGCGGGTCCGCCTCGCGTCGGTCGACAGCGCCACTTGGGCGCATTCGACGAGAATACCGGTCTCCCGCGCAGCAGCCAAGCGCGTGGAGAAAGCGTGGGGCCACGGGCGGGCGGAGCGCGCCGGGCGGGAGATCCTTGCGCCGCCTGCTTTCCAATGGGATGAAGTTCTCCACATGAGCGGTTATCGCAGTCGAACTTCGACACATGGACGAAACATGGCCGGCGCGCGCGCTCTCTGGCGCGCCACCGGGATGACCGATGCCGATTTCGACAAGCCTATCATCGCCATTGCCAATAGCTTCACCCAGTTCGTCCCGGGGCACGTCCACCTGCACGACGTGGGGCAGCGCGCCAAGAAGGTGATCGACGCCGCCGGCGGTTGGGGCGTCGAGTTCAACACCATCGCCGTCGACGACGGCATCGCCATGGGGCACGGCGGAATGCTCTACTCGCTCCCCAGCCGCGAGCTCATCGCCGACAGCGTCGAATACATGGTCAATGCGCACTGCGCCGACGCGCTGCTCTGCATTTCCAATTGCGACAAGATCACGCCGGGCATGTTGCTCGCCGCCGTGCGACTCGACGTCCCGACCATCTTCGTCTCCGGCGGCCCCATGGAGGCCGGCAAGCTGGTGGGCACCCACGACGGCGACGGCAAACCGCTCACGCGCAAGCTCGACCTCATCGATCCCATGATCGCCGCCGGCGACGACACGGTCTCCGCCGATGAACTGGCACGCATGGAACGCTCCGCGTGCCCGACCTGCGGCTCCTGCTCGGGCATGTTCACCGCCAACAGCATGAATTGTCTCAACGAGGCGCTCGGCCTGGCCCTGCCGGGCAACGGAACGCTCTTGGCGACGCACGCCAAACGCTGGGATCTCTTCGCGCACGCGTCGCGGCGCATCGTCGAGCTCGCCAAACGCTACTACCTCGAGGGGGATGCGTCGGTGCTTCCACGCAGCATCGCCACCTTCGAAGCCTTCGAGAACGCCATGACGCTGGACATCGCCATGGGCGGCTCGACCAACACGGTGTTGCACATCCTGGCCATCGCGGAAGAGGCGCATGTGCCGTTCACCATGTCGGACATCGATCGCCTTTCGCGCAAGGTGCCGAACGTTTGCAAAGTGGCGCCATCGTCGAACTATCACGTGGAGGACGTGCATCGCGCGGGGGGCGTCCTCAGCATCTTGGCGGAGCTCGATCACGGCGGGCTCGTGCATCGCGACGCGCGTACGGTGCACACGCCGACGCTCGGCCAGGCCATCGACGAAAATGACATCGCCGGCCCTGGCGCGAGCAGCGACGCAAAAAAGCGCGCCCTCGCGGCGCCGGGGGGCGTGCGGACGACGGTGGCGTTTTCCCAAGACAAATACTTCGCCGAGCCGGACACGGACCGCGCGCGCGGCTGCATTCGCGACGTCGCCCACGCCTACAGCACCGACGGTGGTCTCGCCGTGCTCTACGGCAACATCGCGCGCGATGGGTGCATCGTGAAGACGGCGGGTGTGGATGAATCGATCTGGAAGTTCGAGGGCACCGCCCGCGTGTTCCACTCGCAAGAGACGGCGTGCGACGCGGTTATCGAGAACCGCATTCAGCCGGGGGACGTGATCGTCATCGTCTACGAGGGTCCCAAGGGTGGCCCCGGTATGCAGGAGATGCTCTATCCGACGTCGTTCCTCAAAGGCAAAGGGCTCGGAAAAGCTTGTGCGCTCGTCACCGATGGCCGCTTCAGCGGCGGTACGTCGGGGCTCAGCATCGGCCATGTGTCGCCGGAGGCAGCGGAAGGGGGAGCCATCGGTCTCGTGCAAGAGGGAGACCGGATTCGCATCGATATTCCCGGCCGCAGCATCGCCCTGCTCGTCTCCGAGCATGACCTCGAGCAGCGACGGCACGCGATGGAGGCACGCGAAAGCAGCGCCTGGCGCCCGAACCGCGATCGTCATGTTTCCCAGGCGCTGCAGGCCTACGCGCGCATGGCCACCAGCGCCGCGCGAGGGGCGGTCCGCGACATCGCCCAATTGGGACCCGAGGTGCGCGGAGGCCGCCGCAGTTGATCCCGAGCCACCGTCTATGGCAAAGGACGACAGCGATGGGAAAGCGTGCACCTTCCACCGATTGCGCCCAGGCGCTGCACGTCGTCGACCCGGTCAGCGGCGGCATCATCCCGCCGCTTCAACCTTCGACGACCTTCGCCCGGGCCCCTGACTATCAACTTCTCGGCGGGCGCGTCTATAGCCGCGACGAGGGGCCCACCGCCGAGCCTGCCGAACAGCTCTTGGCGCGCCTGGAGGGGGGCGCGGGCGCCATGCTCTTCGCCAGTGGGATGGCGTCGGCGACGGCGGTGTTCCGCGCGCTCTGCGGTCCCGGCGATCATATCGTCGCGCAGGACGTGATGTACTTCGGCCTGCGTGCCTGGCTCAAGCGGATGGCCGCGCAGTGGCAAGTCGAGCTCGACCTGGTCGACGCCTCGCGGACCGACGAGCTTCGTCGCGTCATGCGCCCCGGCAAAACGCGCATCGTCTGGATCGAGACGCCCGCCAACCCCACCTGGGACGTGGTCGATCTCGCAGCGGCGGCGGAGATCGCGCATGGGGCGGGGGCGCTTCTGGCCGTGGATTCCACGGTCGCCACCCCCGTCCACTCGCGCCCCATCGAGCACGGGGCGGATCTGGTGATGCACGCCGCCACCAAGTACCTCAACGGGCACAGCGACGTGCTCGCCGGCGCTCTGGTGACGGCGCGCGCCGACGAAGCTTGGCAAAAGCTGCATCAATATCGGCATGACGACGGCGCTTGTCTCGGCGCTTTCGAAGCATGGCTGCTCTTGCGCGGGATGCGCACCCTCTTTCCTCGCGTCGAAAGACAGAGTGCTACGGCGCTCGAGCTGGCCAGCCGTCTGCAGCGATTGCCCGGCGTCCGCGTGCTCTACCCTGGTCTCCCCTCGCACCCGGGTCACGAGGTCGCGCGCCGGCAGATGCAGGGGGGTTTTGGCGGAATGCTGTCGGTTCGACTGGCGGGGGGGCGCGCCGCGGCCCTCGCCGCCGCGGGGAAAATGGAGGTGTTCTTGCGGGCGACGTCGCTCGGCGGCGTCGAAAGTCTGGTCGAGCACCGTGAAACGGCGGAAGGCGCCGAGACCATCTCCCCGCCCGATCTCCTACGCCTCTCCATCGGCATCGAAGACGTCGAAGACCTGTGGCAGGATCTCGCGCAAGCGCTCCGCCCCGCATGAGGCGACCCTTGCCCCTGATGGCGGTCCTCCTGGCGCGCTTTGGTCTCGCCGCGGGCTACCTCTCCGCCATCGTCGACCGTTTCGGCGGCTGGGGGCGTCCAGGGACACCGGGCGTCGTGTGGGGTGATTTTCAACGTTTCGTGGCAGCGGTCGATGCCATTGCGCTGGCCCCGTCCAGCGCCGCCCCCGTCCTCGCTTGGATCGTGACCGTGCTGGAGGCCAGTGTCGGCCTTTCGCTCTTGGTCGGGCTTCGCACCCGAACCATGGGCCTCGCTTCTGGCTGTCTGCTGCTCGTGTTCGCCGTGGCGACGGCCTTTTCGCCGGCGGGCATTCACGCCGTCCTGACGTCGTCGGTCCTCAGCGCAGCAGGCGCGTCGATGCTACTCGCCACCCGCGCGGACGAGATCTAACCCTTGCGCTTGGCCGCGCGCGCGCGTTGCGCCACCGGAACGGCCGGGAAGCGGCCGCTCGACCTTGCCCGCTGCGACGATTCCATCTCCACCAGCGTCGCCAGTATGCCGGGACCGTCATCGAGCTCGATCGACTTGCTCGACCAGCGCAGCAGCCGATAGACCGGCTTTTTTAGCTCGAGCTCATGGCTCGAGGGGAGTCCTCCCGACGTCGGCGCGAGCTTCTCGGCCAAGTGATCGCCATCGCCGACCATCTTGGCGCAGATGCGCACCAATTGATCGTGCGTAATCCCTTCCAGGCGCCCCACCGAGCTGCTCAGGAACCGCGCCGCTGCGGGATTCGCGTACACGACGTCGCGCGCGCGGTTCATGACAATGACCCCGCCGTCGAGCGTGGCCAGCATGTTTTCCAGGAGGCTCAGCGTCTTTTTCGATACCTGGTGGCTCTCGCGTTCCTGCGCGAGCTTTTCCGTGAATCGAATCACCTCCAGCGCACTCGAGCGAGCTTTCGATCGGAGATCGAGCTCCGCCGCGATACGCTCCGCCAAGCGCGAGAGCATGTCGATCCACGAGGGGTCGATGACGGCCGGGCGCGGATCGAAGATGCAGAGTGCGCCGAGCACGTCGCCGTCCGGCGTGGTGAGCGGCACGCCGGCCCCGCTGGCGATGGTTCCGTTGCGAACCAAAGGGTTGGATGCAAAAGCCGGGTGCGCGCTTGCATTTTGCACAACCACCGGCTGTCCCGATTCGAGAACGTACGAGCAGAACGACTCGTCGAGCAGATTCCACTGCGTCCCGCCGAGGTCGCCGCCGGGCCGGGTGTACACTTCGAACCACCTCACGTCGTCGAGGGCGAGCGTCACGATCGCCAGCGGGACGGCGAAGGCCTCGGCGGTCTGCACCAAGAGCTCTTTGAGCACGCGCGCCGAGGGACCCTCATCGACGAGGGTCAATGCCGAGAGGCGCGCCCGACGCAGTTGATCCCCCTCGTCTTCCGGGACGGGGGGCGGACAGGAGACGGTCTCCGAGCGCGGAGCCTTGGTCAGCGCTCGTCGCACCGCCGATCCCACCATCCACTCGTCGGCGCCATAGGGGAGCACTTCGGCGATTCCGAGCGCTTCGGTCAAATCGCGCGCCGTGGTGGAAAGCTCGCGCGACACGGAGGCGAGGACGGCTGGACGATCGTAGTCGGGGATCGAGCTTTGCACTTCGCGCAGCAGCGTGAAGCTCGCGTCGCGACTCATCAGATCGGCGAGAACGAGCTTGGGCCGTCCCCTTACCGAGACGATCCGCTTCGCTTCCGCCGAATCACGCACGACGACGGCGTCGAGTCCTTCTTTTCGAACCACCTGGCTGTAAAGCTCGGTGATGTCGTTCGCGTTACCCGTTATAAGCGCGTAATCGGCCATTTTTTATTGGTGCGCTCCCTCGGCACGGCCACGACTGGCGCCGCGCGCCCCCTATGCGAATCGGAAAGGACCGGAGTCGCCTCAGTCGCAAACTACCACGCGCTCATTTCGATTGATACGGGTCCTACGACGTTTCGTGCGCAAAATGCGCGCCCGGACGAGTAGCGACAGTGTCGGCCCATTGAACACTCACACCGCTTGCGCGCGGGATTCTCAGCGCACGTCGTCATCCGCGAAAAGCCCGGAAGAAATTGCGCAGCAGTCCCAGACCGACACGGTAGCCCGGAATCTGGTTGAAGAGCTCTTGCGCGCTCTGGCCGGGGCGCGGCGCGTATTCGTGAAAGCGAGGAAAGAAGAAAGAGAACGTTGCAATGCGAACAAGCGCCGACACGAGAAAGAGCGTTTGCAGTTGCCAAGTGAAGAGTACCGGCAGACGCGTGGCGAGAAAGCCACCCACGAGCGTCATCGAGAAGACGACCGTACCCGTGACCGCGGAAGCATAGGCGGTGAGCCGCGCTCGGTTCTTGTTCTCGGAAGCGGTCAGCATGTGGTTGAAACTGACCAGGTTGTAACCAGCCCAGGCAATGCCGGCCCCGGCGTTGATGATCCACACCGCGCCCTCGCTCGAAAAGAAGAGATAAGGAAGCGGGACCATGCCCACCAGGAGGCCGGCCAGGCGGAGCGTGGTCCGCTCACCGAAGCGATCGGCGAGCCGGCTCCAAAGCGGCAAGGAGACGATGCTGCCGCCGATGCTGCTGCACGACGTCAGGGAAAGCGCGAGGTAGTTGAAATGGAGGTCGCGTAGGTACCAGACGTTGAAGAACGGTCCCGACATGGCAGCGGCCCCCTGGACCAGAGCGTGCGCGAGGCAGAAGGTCTTGAAGTCCTTGCTCGGATGCGCTCGCCACTCGGTCTCGCGGTGATCCGCTCCCGCCGACGGCTCGTACTGGCGCCGAAGCATCTGGTACGAGATCGCGCGGCAGACGCCGGCAATGAGAAAGAGTCCGGTGAAGAAGGTCCAGGGAGCGTTCTTGGTCGAGTAGTTGGCGGCGAGGAGGCCGGCGGAGAGGGTGCAGGAGAGGTTGACGAATGCGAACATCCGATTGCGCCAGGCGAAATGGCGCCCGCGCGACTCGAGCGGGACGAGGTCGCCCATCCACGACACCCACGACGCAGTCGTGACGTTGGCGCTGACTCCGGCGAGTACGATGCACGCGATGAACGCCCACGCCGCGTAAGGGGCAAGCAAGAATCCGGCAAGGGCTCCCAGGCAGAGAAGGAAGCTTTGCAGCCCAACGCCCACCAGGACTTGCGTCTTACGAGCGTGCTGCACGTCGATGAACGCCGGCAAGAAATACTGACCGAGCGAGCCGAGCAGCAGCGGTGTCGACCCGAGCAGCGCGATGGCCATAGTCGGCGCCTTGAGAGCGACGGCACCGGCGATGGCGAAGGTTTCCGTCAGCGCGATCATCACCATCGAGAAGGTGCCGTCCCAGAAGCTCAGCACGAGGGCGCGCCGGATTTCGGGACGCGGAAGCTCGATGCCCCCGAGAAGCTGTTTTGGCGGCGACGCGACGACGTCCACTGGGCCTGTCATACGGCGAGCTCGAACGATACTCGAGTCGCGTTGCGACGCTCGAGGCAACAAAATGCCGGCAATTGTGCGGAAACGGACGGAACAGCCGTGCGCCGCTACGTCCGCGTCGTAGCAGCGCGACGCCGCCACTCGTCCAGGATCTCGCGCGTGCGCGACGTTCCAATGCGCGTGGCCCCGCGAGCGAGGAGCGCGAGAACGGTGTCCAGGTCCCGAATGCCGCCCGAAGCCTTGATGGCGACGGCTGGCGGACACTGCGCACGCATGAGCTCGATATCAGCCAAGGTCGCCCCCGAGGGACCAAAGCCGGTCGACGACTTGGCGTAGTCCGCCCCTACCTTGCCTACGATGGAGCACAGCGCCTTCTTGCGAATGTCGTCGAGGTAAGCCGTCTCGAAAATGACCTTGATGATCCGTCCCCGTTCGTGCACGAGCTGCGTGAGAGCAGCGAGCTCACGCTCCACGTAGTCGAAATCGTCGCTCATGACCTTGCCGATGTTGACGACGACGTCGACTTCCTCCGCTCCGTCGTCGAGGGCGCCCTCGGTCTCGGCGAGCTTGGCGCGGGTGGTGTGCGTGCCGTGCGGAAAGCCGATGGTCGTGCTCGCCTTCACCGTGCTCGCGCGCAGAAGCTCGGAAAGCCGCGCCACGTAATAGGGGAGGATGCACACGCTGGCCACGTCGTAGCGAAGGCCGAGCGTGGCCCCCTCTTCGAGCTGGCGGTCGGTCAGCGCGGGACCGAGCACGGAATGGTCGATGGATTTGGCAATGGCGGCGTAGTCGTCCAATTTTCGGTTCTCCCGCGCGGCGCCCCTTTGGCTACCGCCGCAGAATTCTCGCGGCTAGGGCTTGAAGGGAAGCTTCGTCTGTCGCGATTTGGCTTCTTGCTCCCTCTCCTTGGCGGACTTCGGTGCGTCCGGCATCGGTTTCGCCTCCATTTCGAGAAGGGCGCGTTCGCGGTCGAGATCTTGGGTGATGAGATCGAAATTGTCGTAGGCGAACGACAGCGCGTCGAGCACTCGCGCCGGGCCGAGCTGCGGATAGCGGCGAAGCAACGTCTCCACCGTCGTCCCCTGCCGGTGCCAGGCGAAGAGTCGGCGCACCGGAACGTGCGTCCCTTCCACGATGGGGCTGCCGTCGCTGTCGAGCGCGACGTGAGGATGATGGATCCGAACGGGGGGAAGAGCGGCCAAGGCGACGCGCAGTCTACCAGGTTGGTGAAAAAGGCCTCCCAAGGGTTGTTGCTGCCGTTTCTCCCCCCCCAAACCCCCGTTCACGTCGTGAGGCGGTTCAGCAAGCGCGGCGAATCGCGGAAAGCACGAGGTCGATGCTGAAAGGCTTGTAGAGGACACGCGTCTTTTCGTCCGTCTTCACCAGCGTGCGAAATGCGGTCATGAAGACCACCGGGGTGGACGCGAATGGAGTGTCGCGACGAAGCCGCTCGACCACGTCGAGCCCGGTCATCACCGGCATCATGATATCGAGCAAGATGACGTGCGGCGGTGGTGCCCCTCCGCTGTGGAGAAGGTCGATCGCCTCCTGGCCATTGCTCGCGCCGATGGTCTCGAAGCCCTCTTCCTCCAGGATCTCGCGCAGTGATTCGCGCAAATCGTGGTCGTCATCGACGACGAGGATGACGTGCCGGTCGCGGCGCATCGTCGTCGCCAGCGTAAAATGCGAGCCGCGCGCAACGCTGCTCGAGCCGCGCGCACGGCCGTGCGCCCCCACCCCTCGCCCCATGGCTTCAACCCATAGCACAACAGCGTCCGTTCTTCGCCATACCAATCGCGATCTGCCCATTCGGGCCATGGCCCCTTGTGAGCTTTGCGATCCGATGCGGTATCGGTAGCAGATCCGCTCAGGCTTTGGCGATGGAGTAACGGATGGGTCGACCGTTCAGCTCGGCGACCTCGGCGCTGTCGTCGTCTTGCCGAAAATCGACCGCCAGCACTTCCTCGGCGATTGATCCTTTGTGCCGGTGGATGGCCGAGAGCACGCCCTCGTCGCCGCTCTGGAATCGCACCCGGATCCGATCGCTCACGTCGAGGCCGGCGTTCTTACGTGCCTGCTGCAGCACACTGTTGAATTCCCGCGCCAAGCCCTCTTCCAGGAGCTCGGGAGTCAGGGCAGGGTCGAGCACGACCGTCACCGCGCCGGCCGAAGCGACCGCCCTCCCCGCCACGGGAAGGCGCGTCAGCAAGACGTCGCCGAGTGCGAGCGGCACGTCGGCGGCGGAGGGCGTCTCTCCGCGCTCGAGGGCCGCGATCTCCTCCGGCCCCCACGACTTCAACGCTTCGCCGATCTTGCCGAGCTTCGACGCAGCGCGTTCGCGCAGCGCCTGGAAGTTGGGCTTGACGCTGAAAGTGCAGAACGCGGTCTCGTCGGCGGAAGTTTCCACTCGTTTGACGTTGAGCTCGTCGGAGAGGAGCGCCGCCGTGGCGCGCGCCGCGTCGGTGACTGCGGGATCGCGGCTGACGACGGTGAGCAGCCCGAGCGGCTGCCGCACTTTGATCTTGAGGTCGTCACGCAGCTTGCGGCCGAGACCCACGATCGATCGCACCACCGCCATGCGCTCTTCCAGCTTGGCGTCGATCCGCGTGGCGTCGACTTGCGGATAATCGCAGAAGTGCACGCTGAGGGGGGCCTTCGGGTCGACCGCGCAGACGAGGTGTTGATAGACATACTCGCTGACGAACGGCATGAACGGCGCCATCACCGTGGCGAACGTGACGAGCACTTCGTAGAGCGTCGCGTAAGCGTCGTTCTTGTCGGCATCGTCGTCGCTCTTCCAGAAGCGGCGGCGCGAGAGTCGGATGTACCAATTGGTCAGCACGTCGATGAACCACGTCAGTCGCGGCACGACGTTGTAGAGGCGGTAGCCCTCCATCTCGTGGTTGACGTCCCGCACCAGGCTCTGCACGCTGGAGAGGACGAAGCGATCGATCTCGGCACGCTCCGCGAAAGGTCGCCCCTGCCCGGCCCCAGGTTGAAACCCGTCGACCATGGCGTAGGTGGTGAAAAAAGAGAGCGCATTCCAATAAGGGAGCACTACCGTGCGCACGATCTCCCGGAGGCCGGCCTCGCTGAAGCGAAGCGGTTCGGCGCGTACGACCGGCGAGTTGATGAGGTAAGCACGCAGAGGGTCGGCCCCGATCTCGTCGATGATGCGACCGGGGTCGGGGTAATTCTTCTTCGACTTGGACATCTTGCGGCCGTCCTCGGCCAGCACCATGCCGTTGACGACGACGTTTTTGAAAGCAGGTTTGCCGAAGAGCGCCGTGGAGAGAACGAGAAGGTAGTAAAACCAGGCGCGGGTCTGGTCGAGCGCCTCGGCGATGAAGTCGGCCGGGAAATTGGCCTCGAATGAGGCCTTGTTCTCGAACGGATAGTGCTTCTGCCCGTAGGGCATGGCTCCCGACTCGAACCAGCAGTCGAGCACCTCCGGAACACGTCGGTACTTCTTGCCGTTCTTGGTGAAGGTGACCTCGTCGACGATGTGGCGGTGCAGGTCGGTCACCCTCACGCCGGACAGCTGCTCGAGCTCGGCGACCGAGCCGATGCAGATGGTGTCCGAACCATCCTCGGCCACCCAGAAAGGGAGGCACGAGCCCCAGTAGCGATTGCGGCTGATGTTCCAATCGCGCGCGTCGCGGATCCAGTTACCGAAGCGGTTCTTGCCCACCGATTCTGGAACCCAGGCAATGGACTCGTTGTCCGTCGCCATCTTCTCCCGCATGTCCTCGATACGCACGTACCAGGCGTCGATGGCGCGGTAGATGAGCGGGGTATCGGTGCGGTAATCGAACGGGTAGCTGTGGACGATGGTCGCTTGGTGAAAGAGCTTTCCCTCTTCCTTGAGCCGCCGGATGATGGCCTTGTCGGCATCCTTGCAAAACTGCCCTTCGAGCTCGGGGATCTGCGAAGTGAATTTGCACTCCTCGTCGAGCGGATCGACGACGGCGATGCCTTCCCGCCGGCAAATGCGATAGTCGTCCTCGCCGTACGCGGGCGCCATGTGCACGAGGCCCGTGCCTTCGCTGGTCGACACGAAGGGGTCGGTGAAAATGCGAAACGCGTTGGGCGCGTCGGCAAAGTAAGGAAGGAGCGGCTCGAAGCTGATGCCCAAAAGCTCCTGCCCGCGCAGCGTCTTCAGCGTCGTGCACTCGCCCTTCTTCCAATAGGCCGATACGCGTTCGGCAGCGATGAGATAGCGGTCCTTGCTGCGAGCGTCCTCCACGATTTCGTAGGCGATATCGGCCCCCGCACAGAGCGCCTGGTTCTCGGGCAGCGTCCAAGGGGTCGTCGTCCATGCCAGCGCGTAGACCGTTCCGCCCACTCCGAGGTCGCTCTTCAAGCGAAAACGCACGGTGATGGCCGGATCCTGCACGTCTTGATAGTTGTTGCTCGCCTCCAAGTTCGAGAGCGGCGTGGTGAGCTTCCAGCTGTAGGGAACGACGCGGTGGGCTTTGTAAATGCGCCCCTGATCCCATAGCTGCTTGATGGCCCACCACACCGACTCCATGAACGATGGATCCATCGTCTTGTAGTCGTTGTCGAAGTCGACCCAGCGTCCCATGCGTGTCACGGTGGTGCGCCATTCCGCGACGTAACGCTGCACCATGGAGCGGCATTGCTCGTTGAATGTAGCAATGCCAATCCGGCGAATGTCGGGGGCGCCCTTCAACCCGAGGGCCTCTTGCGCCAGGTTCTCGATGGGGAGCCCATGGCAGTCCCACCCGAAGCGGCGCTCCACGTGAAAGCCCCGCATGTTCCAATAACGGGCAACGATATCTTTGATGGTACCGACGAGCAGGTGGCCGTAATGGGGCGTACCCGTCGCGAACGGGGGCCCGTCGTAGAACACGAACTCGCGCCCGCCTTGACGGCGGCGATTCGATTCGTGGAAGGCGTCGAGCTTGCTCCAGCGCTCGAGCATCTGCTCTTCGATCGCCGGAAAACTCACCGACTGGGGCAGCTTTTCGAACGGGCTCTTCTTGGCATCCATCGGGGAGCCCGTTTTAGCACCACTCCGGCCGATTCTCCCCCCCATCGACATCGAACCCGATCACGATGACGGCGAGCACTGCGCACGCGCGAAAAGAAGGTTTGCCGCGCCGCTCGTGCTCGTTAATCTAGCAATTGGCGCGAAGGCGATGGCGATCGACCAAATCTATCTTCTCGGACCGGAGGGCACGTTCAGCGATCACGCGGCGCGGCGATTTCGCGATCACCTGGCCCGGATTGGTCAGGCCAAGGTCCCCGACCTTTCCTACACCCGCACCATCCCCGAGGCGCTCGAGCTTGCCTCCCAGCATCCCTTGTCGCGGGCGGTGACCCCCATGGAGAACTCCGAGTCCGGGATGGTCGTCGCCACCCAGGATTATCTGGCGCGGCACGGGCTCTTCATCGACTGGGAAATCAACGTTCGGGTCAGGTTTCGCATTCTCTCCGATGCGCCGTTGGCGGAGGTCATCGGCCTTTACGTGCATCCGGTCGCGCTCGAACAGTGCGACACTTTCGTGGCGCGCCAGCTGCCACGCGCGCACCCCACCTTCACGCGTTCCAATATCGATTCCGCTCTACGTTGGCGCGATTCTCCTTCCGGCGATCGCATGGCGGCCATCGTTCCCTACGACGCTCTTCCGGGACGCAGCGCCTTCGTCGATGTGCCCGACATCCAGAACGACCAGCAGAACACCACGCGATTCGTCGTCGCCCGCAGCGGCCGTGGTGTACAGGCCGACTACACCCGCGCCAAGACGTCGCTCTTGATTTCTCCCGATGCCGATCGCCCGGGACTGCTGTTCGAGATCTTGAGCGTCTTCAAGAAGCACGGCATCAATCTCTGCCGCATCGAATCGCGGCCGGCGCGCACGCGTCCCTGGGCGTACGTCTTTTACATGGACATCACCAACAACGGCGGCACGGGCGACGCGGTTCGCGAGCTCTTCGCGGGACGCTGGACGGTGACGGTGCTCGGCACCTTCGACGAGCTCCCCGCGGCTCCTTAGATTTCAGGAAGGGGCGGGACCGCGCGGCGAAGGCTGGGCACATGGTCGTGAAAACGAAGAACGAAAGTCGTTCCCACGCCGACGGTGCTCTCGACGTCCACCGTCCCGTTGAAGTGCCCCGTCGTCAGGTCGCGCACGATGGGCAGGCCGAGCCCCGTCCCCACGCCGAACGGCTTGCTCGTGTACATCGGCTCGAAGATCCTTTCCCTGTGCTCGGGGGCAATGCCGGTGCCGCGATCGGTGATGCGCAGCTCGAGACCCCCGTCGTGACTCGCGAGAAGGAGTGTGATGGGACCGCCCCCTTTGTCGACACTGGCATCGATGGCGTTGGTGACGAGATTGGTCACAATCTGGACGAATCGACCGGGCGACCCGAATAGCTCCATCGGTTGACGCTCGGCCTCGAGGTCGACGGTGCAATTGGCGTTGCGCGCCGCGTGGTTGAGAAGGAGAAGCGCGTCGCGAATCACCTGCACGGCGTCGAAACGGCGGTGGTCCTGGCTGGAGAGATCCCGTGTCTCGGCCTTGATGCTGCGCACGAAGCCCGCCACCCGGTGGGCCGCGCTGTCGGCGAGCTTGGCCGAAGCCTGCATCTCCTTGGCGATATCGTGGTGATCCTGCGCCGTCACGTCGGCGTCATCGATGGACACCTTGTACTCGTCGATGAGCAGGACTAGCTCGCCCAAGGCGGCGCGCACGGCGGCGAGCGGCGTGTTCATCTCGTGCGCCATGCCGGCCGTGAGACGGCCGAGAGACGCCATGCTCTCGGCGAGAAGGAGTTTCTCTTGGTTCTCCCGCAATGCGGCGTGCGCTCGCTCGATCTCGTCGGCGCGCTCGCGCTGCGCTTCGTGGAGAAAGACGAGCTCGCGTTCACGCTCCATGCGCTCGAAAGCAGCGCCGAACTGACCGCGCAGCTCGTCGTAGGCCGTCGATTGACTGGGATCCACTTCGAGGAGAATGATGCCGAACTGCTCGTTCTTGAAGGCCAGCGGCATGACGACGACCGTGTAGCTGCGGTCGCCGGACAGGACCCCTTCCGGCACCAGTTGGCCGGAGCGGAAGCGATCGCCGAATTGGCTGGCCAGCCCCCCTTCAGCGTCGATCCCCACCACCAGCGTCGACCATTCGCGCGCGTCGCGCCCGTCGAAAAGCGACATGTAACAGCTCTTGATGTCGAGGCTGGGCAGGCTCTGCGAAAGAACGTCGGTGAGCTCCTGGATGTCGTTGATGGTGATGAGCGAACGACTGATGTTCCCCAACGTGCGGGCCCGTCGCCCGTCGAGGATGCGGTGGTAGGCGGGCGCACGGCGGGTCATGTCGCTTACCAGGTTGCGCGCCTCGTGCCACAGCACGTCGGCCAGCGCCAAACGTGCCGCGTCGGCCCCGAGGCGAGGCAACGTCCGACGGCGCATGGCGCCCAGCGCGTCCTGCCAAGGTTGTACCGCGGCTTGTGAACGAGCGGTTCTCGTCAGCTCTTCGTCGAGCACGGCGATGAAGGATTCCGTCGACCCCTTCTCGAGGTCGGCAGCAAAGGCGGCCACGAGCCGCTCGATCCCCTCGGTGTGATGGGCGCCGAGCAGGTGCGTCATCTCCAGGACCATCGCGTCGCGACTACCGCTCCCGGGCTGAGAGAGCGCCGTCGGCTCGTCGTACGTCTTGGTGCCCCGGTACACCGATTCGGGAAAACACCCGCAGGAGCGGCGCACGATGAGGTCGGTCTCGAGCACGACCTCGCTGGAAGTTTCCTTCCCCGCGATGGCATCGAGCACGAAGGTCGCCGCCTGCCGCCCTTGCTCTTCCAGGTTCTGTGCGACGGTCGTGAGCGGCGGGATCACGTCGCCCGATTCGACGATGTCGGCGGAGCCCACCACCGCGATCTGCTGCGGGATCGCGATGCCGCGATCGATCAGCGCCGTCATCGCGCCGAACGCCACCGTGTCATTGAACGTCACGACGGCTTCCAGATCGAGGCGGCGATCGTCGAGCAGCACCCGTATGGCCAGGCTCGCCTCCTGGAAATCGACCGCTTCCACCACGTAGCGAGGATCGAAGTCGATCCCCTGGTCGGCCAAGCCCCTTCGATATCCCACCAAGCGCTCGTCGGTCGCGACGGCGGCCTCCGACTCGCAGAGAAAAGCGATGCGACGCCGCCCGTGCACTTCGGCCAGATGGGCGATCGCTTTGCGCACGCCGCCCGCCTTGTCGACGCGAACGGTGGGAGCCGACGCGACCTTCCCGGCCACGGACGCCAGGGGGAGAGGGCGACGCTTTTCGCAAAAAGCTTCCAGCGCTTCTTGCCCGAAGACGCGCCGGAGTGAACCGGAGAGCACGATGTAGCCGTCCACGTTCCCGGTGCCGACGAAGGAATCGAAATCATCGCTCACGCCGTCGACCTCGAAACACACCACGCTGGCACCGCGCGACCGCACCGTCTCGATCACGCCCGCCACGACGCCACGCGTGTTCGGATCGGCGGCAAGGCCGCGAGCGACGACGCCGATCCGGATAGCCGCCGACGGCGCGACGGCCTTCGGTGCGTCTTGCATTGCCTCTCTTTTTAGCAGATGCCGCGCGTCTCCTGCTCTTCCTTTGTAGGTCAATGTCGCCCAGCGACATCTATTCCCAGAATCGAACTATCCGTCTATCTATGCTGGTGAGACCCCCTATCCCATGAGCACGCTGCGCCGAAATCTCGCAGTACTCACACCGTTGTTCTTTGCAACCTTGAGTCCTTATGCGCTCGCTCAGCAAGCGCCGGGATTCGCGATCAATCGCTTCGATCCATCGGAGCGTGGGAGCGAATGGTTCGCTCTCGAGTCGCTCGACTTGAGAGGCGAAGCCCGGCTTGCGTTCGGCGTGGTGGGAGACTGGGGGCACAAGCCTCTCGTGCTCTACGCGCCTGACGGCTCGCAGCAGCAATCCCTGATCAAGGATCAGCTCTTCTTTCACGTCGGCGGAGGGATCATCCTCGCCGAACGGCTGCGACTCGCAGTCAGTCTCCCCATTGCCGCCGATCAGCGCGGAAGCCGGGGCACGGTGGGGGCCACGACCTATGCGCCGCCGCAGGGCGGCGTGGGCGACTTGCGCGTCGGTGCCGACCTTCGTCTGTTCGGCGAGTACGGCGGACCCTTCACCACCGCGCTCGGCGTGCAGGTACACGTCCCGACCGGCAACCAAGCCGACTACACCGGTGACGGCAAAGTCCGAATCGTTCCGCGACTTCTCGGCGCAGGCGAGATCGGACCCTTCGCCTATGCGCTCAAAGTGGGCGTGCAATACCGCGCGCTCGACGCGAGTTTTGCCAATAGCCCGATCGGCACGGAGTTTCTCGTGGGCGCCGCCGCGGGTATCCACGCCGCCGATCACAAGCTTCTCATCGGTCCCGAAGTGTACGGAAGCACCGTCATCGGCAAAGACAACGCCTCTTTCAAGAAGCTCACCTCGCCCCTCGAGATCCTCTTCGGCGCCCATTTCACCTTCGCCGACGATTTCCACATCGGCGCCGGCGTTGGCCCGGGGCTGACCCGCGGGATCGGCACGCCCGAGCTGCGCGTGGTCGGTTCGCTGGAATGGTTCCCGGCCATCGCCCCACCGCCCGCTCCGCCGTCCGATCGCGACAACGACGGCATCATCGACACCGACGACGCGTGCCCGGACATCCCCGGCGTGCGCACGGAAGACCCGAAGACCAACGGTTGTCCCCCGCCCCCGCCCGATCGCGACAACGACGGCATTCTCGACGCGCAAGACGCGTGTCCCGATACGCCCGGCGTCAAGACCGACGACCCCAAGACCCACGGTTGCCCGCCGCCTCCGCCCGATCGCGACAAGGACGGCGTGACCGACGCCGATGACGCGTGCCCCGACACGCCCGGCGTCAAGACCGACGACCCCAAGACCAACGGCTGCCCGCCGCCGCCCCCCGATCGCGACAAGGACGGCATCCCCGATCAGGAAGACGCGTGTCCCGATACACCAGGTCCGCGCAACACGGATCCCAAGAAGAACGGCTGCCCCGAGGCGCGCATCGAAGCCGGCGAGATCAAGATCCTGCAGCAGGTCAAGTTCAAGACCAACAGCGCCGAGATCCTGCCGGAGAGCGATTCCATCTTGAGCGCGGTCGCCAAGATCCTCGCCGACCACCCGGAGATCACCAACGTGCGCATCGAAGGGCACACCGACAATCGCGGCGGCGCCGCCATGAACCTCGGTCTGTCCGGACGCCGCGCCGCCTCGGTGCTCAATTGGCTCGTCCGACGCAGCATCGAGAAGTCGCGCCTGACGAGCAAGGGATACGGACTGACGCGGCCGATCGACTCGAACACGACCGACGAGGGGCGTCAGAACAACCGTCGCGTCGAGTTCCACATCGATTCCGGCGACGGACAGAAGAAGTAATGGGAGAAGCGGCATGAGAAGATCGGCTTGGCTCTTGGGTCTCACCGCGGCATCCGCCGCCGGGGTTGCCGCGCATCCAGCGGCGGCAGCTCCGGTGCTGCGCAAGCAGGTGGACCAGCGGGGAGACTTCCTCTGGATTGGCAACACGTCGGTGCAGGAGTGCGCCGCGGGCGCACGGGCGCCGGTGGTGGGAACCATCGGCGCCTGCGGCACCCAGACCGCCGACTCCGCGCCCGATATTTTCTGGCGAGCCGACAGTCCAGGCACCGGTCAAGCAGCCGCCAACAACACCATCACCGTCGCCAATGCACGCAGCACTGCCGTTTTGCGCGCCGGGGCCAACGGTCTGCCCGCCGGCGCCACCGTGACGTACGCGCGTCTTTATTGGGGCGCGCAGCTCGCGACGAACACGCCCGACACGACGATCACCCTCGACCTTCCCGGCGGCTCCATGGCCACCGTGACTGCCGACACGAGCTACAGCGTCGCGCATCCCACCACGGCCAACAACTACTGGTACGAGAGCACGGCCGAGATCACGACGCTCGTCAGCGCCCTCAGCCCCCCGACCGGGGCCTACCGGGTGAGCGGCATCGACTCCGTCAACCTCGTCAACCTCAATAGCGAGAATCCCTTCGTCGCCTGGTCGATCATCTTCTTCTTTCAAGACCTGGCCAGCCCCACCACGCGTAACCTCGCCCTCTTCGATGGGCTCGATCTGGTGAGCGACGGCAATCCCGCGTCGGCGACGCTCTCCGGCTTCCTCGTTCCCAACGCCGGGTTCGACGCCAAGCTCGGCGTCATGGCCTATGAAGGCGACACCGTCTTCACCAACGACGCGCTCGTCTTCAACGGCGTCGCCCTCACCGACGCGGTCAATCCCGCGACGAATTTTTTCAACGGCTCGCGCTCCTGGATGGGCGCGGCGGTGAGCGTGCCGGGCGACCTTCCTCAAATGGATGGCCTGGCGTCCAGCATGAGCGGCGTCGATCTGGACGTCGTCGACGTCACGGCCCGCGTCGCTGCCGGGCAAACTTCGGCGACCATCCAAGCGACGAGCGCGGGCGACACCTACATGATCGGCGCCTTCGCGACGTCGATCTCGACCTACAAACCCGATTTCAGCGGCACCACCAAGACGTTCACCGATCTCAACGGCGGCGGTGTCTTCCGCAACGACATCATCGAGTACAGCATCGTCGCCAGGAACACCGGCAATGACACCGCTCTTGGCGTCGTGCTCACCGATCCCCTGCCGGTTGGCGTCGTTTACATTCCGAGCTCGATCCGCATCACCACTGGCGCCAACATAGGCGCCAAGACCGACGCCACTGGTGACGACCAGGGGGAATACAACGCCGGCACGAGAACCATCACCGTCCGTCTCGGAACGGGTGCCAACGCCACGGTCGGCGGAACGATGTTGACCACCGACACCACGACCATCACGTTCCAGGCTCGCGTCGATACCGACGGGCCGTCGATCATTGCCAACCAGGCGACCATCGTCGCCAGCGGTCAGAGGGGCAACCCCATTACCGGTTACCCCACCGGCAACGGCAGCACGCCCGGCACGCCGACCGATACGCCGGTCGACGAATGCCTCACCAACGTCGACTGCGCCGCGCCAAAGCCCCTCTGCTACACGACGCCGAATCCCAACACCTGCGTGGTGTGCATCTCCGATCCCGATTGCGGTGCCATCGACTCGGGACGCGTGTGCTCGGCGCCGTCGCAGACGTGCATCGACGGCTGTCGCGGCATCGGCGGCAATGGATGCCCGGTGGGTCGGGTGTGCTCATCGACGACCGCAGCGATCGGCATTTGTCTCCTTCCAGACGGCGGCTTGCCCCCCGTCCTCGACGCAGGGCTCGACGTGCTCACCGATGGAACGGGTGGAACCGGCGGAACCGACGGCGGTGACGGATCGAACGACGGAACCGGCGGCACGGGTCCCGACGGAAACACGGACGGCGCGGCCGGCGCAGCGGGCACGGATGGCGGCGGTGGAACGGACGGCGGTGATGGTGCAGCCGGCAGCGCTGGAACGGACGGCGGCGATGGTGCAGCCGGCAGCGCTGGTGCGTCAGGGCGCGACGGCGGCGACGGCGCCGCGGGCCGTGCGGGCGCTGCCGGAAGCGGGGGCGCAGCCGGAACCGACGGCGGCGGTGGCAACGCCGGCAGCGCCGGCAGCAGCACGGGGGGCGCCGCTGGAAGCAGCGGCGCTGGCGGTAACGCCGGCGACAGCGGCAACGCGGGCGCCGCAGGTGATAGCGGCGCCGCAGGCGATAGTGGCGCCGCAGGTGACGACGGCGTCGGCGGCAGCGCCGGGACCACGCCGCTTCCGACCGGAGCCATCGAAGGCGGAGGTTGCGCCTGCACCACACCGGGCTCGCCTGCATCTTCGCCGCTTGGCGGAACCACGCTCGTCGCGGCCCTCACGGCGCTGGCGGCGGCACGACGGCGAAAGCGACAACGGTAGCGCTCTCGCTACGCGAATCCCACCCGTCGGGGCTACACTGCGCGGTCGATGACCGCGAGGCGCCTGGCTCTCATCTTCGCTCTTGGCGTCGCGCTCATCGCGCCGACCGCCCAGGCTCACACGGTCGGTATCTCCCGCGGCGACTACCTCTGGAAGGACGGCACCCTATGGGTCGGCGTTGCCTTCGCGCGGCAGGAGCTCGCAGCGTCGCTGCCCACCTGGATCGACCGGCGCGGCGCTGACGATCTCCTCGGTTTCGAGAATCACCGCGACGAGATCGGCCACTGGCTCACTGACCGGCTCGCGGTGAGCGCCGGTGGCACGCCCTGCGCGCCAGCGTTCGGCGGGATGCGCTTCGATGGCGACGGCCTGGCGCTTGCCGTCGCCTACGCTTGCGGCAGCCAAGGGGACACTATCGAAATGGAGGTGCGGTTCCCTGGCGAGCTCGCGCGCGGTCACCGGCACCTCGTGAGCCTCACCTCCGGCGACGACGCATGGGAAGACGTTGCCAGCGCCGGCCACGCTCATCTCCGTTTCGAGCTCGCCGCGCCGCCTGCGCCCGCTCGGGCAGCACCGGTGTTCGGCCCACTCTTGCGGATGGGGCTCGAGCACATTCTGACGGGCTACGACCACCTTCTCTTTTTACTGGGGCTCGTCCTCATCGGGCGCCCGCTGCGCTCGCTCGTGGCCGCCGTCACCGCGTTCACCCTGGCCCACTCCGTCACCCTCGCGCTGTCCGCCTTCGACTGGTGGGCCCCCTCCCCGCGCATCATCGAACCGTGCATCGCGCTTTCCATCGCCTATGTCGGGATCGAGAACTGGTTCGTGCGGGACGCGCGCGGTCGGTGGAGGATCACGTTCGTCTTCGGCCTCGTGCACGGCTTTGGTTTCGCCGGAGCTTTGCGCGACATTGCCGTGCCGCGCGCCGACGTACCCGTCGCTCTCTTCGCCTTCAATCTGGGCGTGGAGCTGGGACAACTCGCGGTACTCGCGGCGCTCGTCCCCTTCGTGCTCGCTGCTCGCAAAACCGAAGTCTGGAGCCGCGTGGGCATGCGCGCTTGCACCATGACCATCGCCGTGGCCGGGCTCATCTGGTTCGTCAGCCGCCTGCAGAGCGTTTGATTCGGTCGCGTTCGACGTTCGCGCGTCCCCGTTGGCGCTACTGCGGAGCCCAGCGCGGTGACGCGCCGAAGAGTCCGTCCACGAACCCAATTTGGTAGACGAGCAGGAGCCCGAAGCCGACGCTGAGAACGCCGGTCACCCATCCGATGTGGCGCTTCCAATGGGGAAAGCGACGCCCAGCGTGGACGAGCGGCACCGCCAGGGCCGACGTGATGAGCATCATGCCGGCGATGGTGCCAATCCCGAACAAGAAAAGATAAAGGAGCGCCCAGCGCGAGTCGCGGATGGTGGTGAGCACCAGCAGCGCGACCGCGGCCGAGCCGGCGAGACCGTGCACGGTGCCGATCACGATCGATCGCAAAGCCGCGCGGTAGCCAACCACGCGCGTCACCATGCTGAGCGCCGAATGGCGGTGGGGATCACGCTCGTCGTGCGCCGCTCCTGGCAAGGTGCCGGCACCCGCGGGCAACGCTTGCAGTTTTTTCATCTCCTGCCGAAACCCCGCCACGTTCATGGCGCCGAGCACGACCAGCATGATGGCAACCGAGAGCTCCATGGTGAGACCGACGCGGGGAGGAAACACGAGGCCGAAAAGGACGATGGCCCCCCCCACCAGAAGAATGGTGAGCGTGTGGCCGACACCCCACAAAGCGCCGACCATGCTGGCCGCGCGGATGCTCTTTTCGCGGCTGACGATGGTCGTCATCGCCACGATGTGATCGGAATCCGTCGCATGGCGCATGCCGAGGAAAAAGCCGAGCGCAAGAATCGCGAGGAGGCCCATGGCGCGAGTCCGGTACCGTAGCACCTTTCTCATTCGCGTGGCACGCGCCGGGATCGCTCGTACGCGACGCGGCACCGGTCGAAAGCCCCAGTGGCGTCGGATCGTGGTTAGCGGAGGCGCAGAGCGCAGCCGAGCGCCTTGCTCTCGGTGACGCGCGGAGCCTTCTCTGCCAGCAGATCGGTGAGCGCGTCGCTCACGTAGTGAACGGCATCGTCGCGCAGATGGACGCGGTCGGAATCGATACCGCCCTGGTAGCGCACCGTGCCGTCGCGATCGAGCACCACCGTGTACCCGGAGTAGGCGGCGCCGAGGGTACGCGCCAGCTCGCCGCCGCGATCGATCACGATGGGAAACGGATAGTGCCTTTGCAGGGCCTCGGCGCGATCGCGATCGAGCGTCGCGCCCACCTCGGAATCGACGGCCAGGAAACGAACTCCCCGCCGGGCAAAATCGGCGGCGAGCTTGCGAATGCGCTCGTCGTGCACCGCGAGCACATGGCACTCCGTCGAAAAGAAAATGACGACGGTGTACACATCCGGCTCGAGCGGGACGATGGCATGCTGTGCGCCGTCGGTCCCTTCCCGGCGCTCCGCCGTCAGCACCCGGACCGGCGGGCCGGACGCGCACGCGGCCATCATCGCCAAGACCATCGCCCAGGCAAGGCAACGGGCGCGCACGATGCCACCTGCCGCGATCACGACCACGACCGGAGCAGCGACAGCACCATCTCCATGCGCGCCGGCGTGTTGCGCCCCAGCTGTGAGATAGGTGGCGTCAGGAAGAGACCCCCCTGTACACGCCAGGCATCGGTGAACGGATAGAGACCCGCCACCCCGAAAAGGAGCACCCGGCGCGTAGCATCGCGCGTTACCCCGTTGATCTCCGGATCGCCTTCGACCGTATAAGAAGTGAGCAACGCCAGCGCGGCATCGTTCCGAAATGTGTACGCCGTCGCCGCGAGCAACGTCCATTGCGCGGCCAGCGACGTCGTGTACGGGCCGACGGTCCGCGCAGCGCGCTTGGCCACGAGCCCGGTGACACCGAAGAGCCAGGGACCTTCCGTCTGCTCCAGCGCCAGGCCGAGGTTGGCCTGGTAGGTCCCGATGCCAGCGGCGTCGGTGCCCAGTGGATCTTCGGCCGACTCGACCGTTTCCCCCGTAGGAAATGTCACTCCGGCCAGCAGCGCGATGCCGGGGATGTAGCGCGCTTCGCCGGCCCAGACGAAGTCGTAGCGGCCGCTCAGATTGACGTCACCCAGACCGCCGCCGAAAGACGATTGATCGGGCGTGCGCCGGAACGTCTGCATGGCAGGAACGAGCAAAGCGACCTGCCCGCGCGGCGCCACCCGCAGGGCCCCGAACAGATCCTGCTCGAACTGCCACTCCGTCGTGCGCGCGGGGGAACCGTGGTACGTCGCATCGGCAGAGTAAGATCCGAAGGCGTTGGCGCCTTTGAGCTGAAGTCCGATCACGGCATCCTCGTGGACGGCGAGCCGCCCCGGCGTCACCGCTCCTGCACCGGCGCAGCACGCTTGCGCCCACGCGCCGCTCGGCCAAGTCGCGATCGCCAGCAAGGCGGACACCGCCGTCAACAGGCCCGATCGAAGCATGAGCCTATCGCACCTTACTCCGTCGACGGGCGCCACGTGCGATCACGCGATCGGCAAGAACCGCCTCCCCCCCGCCGATGATCGATCGGACCGCAAGAATCCGACGACGTACTTTCAAGGCACATCGAAAACGGGCGTCGCCGAATCCATTACGATCCCCGAAAACGTCGTGCGCAGCTCCCAAAGGCCCGGCATGTACATGCTGACGTTGTGCAGCGCATACTTCCCCTCGCCTTCGCTCGACGCGACAGGCGTGACCGAGGTGCCGTGACCCATCACCGGCATCCACGGCGTGGCCTCGATGATATCGAGCCCATCGAGGAGCGCTCCGGCCGGGTCCCGGACGACGAACTGCACGTCCGTTTTGCCGCGCCCCGGGGGCTGCGAGGGGCCGGTCCGGACTTCGACGGTCAATTTGCCTTCCTCGGACGTGAGGACGGCATAGGGGTCGACGGGGAACGAGGTCGTCGGCGGACTCGACACATCGACGCCGCCGCACGAAAGGGCGAACGTCGAGACCATGGCGGCCGCGATGAAGGACAGCTCATTCAAACGCCGATGCATTTTTCTAGCTCGAACAAGGTTGGAGTCCGCGGCGGGACGAAGCAAGCGAATAACCCTTCTGGAGGAGCGCTGCGACAACTTGCCGCAGGGCACTTTCTGCGCGAAGCAGGAACGACGGAACCACTTCATTCGCGCGGAGGGTACCTCTGGAGCTTTCGTTGCAGTGACCGTCGGTGGATGCCGAGGCGACGCGCCGCCTCCGAGACATTCCCTTCGCAGTCCCCGAGCACGCGGTGGATGTGCTCCCACTCCGCCCGCGCCAAAGACGGAGGCTGAAAATCTTGGGGGATCACTTTCTTGTCGTCTCCGACGCGACTGAGCGCCGCCACGATGTCGTCGATATCGGCCGGCTTGGGCAGATAGTCCTTGGCCCCCAGACGGATGGCCTCCACGGCGGTAGCGATGCTGCCATAGCCAGTGAGGACGAGAATGCTGGTGGCCGGGTCGTTGCTTTTCAGATCGCGGACCAGCTCCAGACCGGAACGCCCCGGCATGCGCAGATCGACGACCGCCAGCTCGGGCGATTCGGCGCGGGCCAGCGCCATGGCGCCCTCGTAGTCGTTGGCCGTCCGCGCTTCGTAGCTGCGATCACGAAAGGCTCGCGCCAGGCGCTGGACGAACACCTCGTCGTCGTCAACGAGCAAAATCGATAGGCGAGAGTCCGACTCGGGCAAGGACAAGGCTTTTACGATTCCGATGGTGGCGCGGCGATGCGGTAAGTTGTCGCAGGCCGGTAGGGAAGATCAATCGTGACACAGGTGCCTTTGGCGGGGTCCGACACGATCGAAAGATGGCCTCCGAGCCGCTCGATCATGGCCCGCGACACGAAAATGCCGAGGCCCATGCCGCATCCGGGCGGCTTGGTGGTGAAGAAAGGCTCGCCGATGCGTTCCAAAACCTCGCGCGGCATGCCCACCCCCTGGTCGCGCACTTCGATGCGAACCTTGCTGTCCACGACCTTGGCCGAGAGCACCACTTCGCACCCTTCACCCTCGGAAGCATCCTGCGCGTTCTTGAGCAGATTCTGGAGCGTGACCGCCAGCGCCCGCGGCGGCGCATCGAGCGTGCATGCATCGGCGCGCTCCGCGAGCTCCACGCGAATGCGCGGCGTCTCGGCGAGCTCGGAGAGTGCCTCGCGCACGACGTCGGCGAGGTCGACCCGCACCGGGCTTTCCCCCGCGAACTCGCCGCCGCGAATCGACATCCGATCGAGAATGGCGCGGCAGCGCTGAACCTGCTCGCGAATGAGCTTGGCGTCGGCGCGCGCCCCGTCGAGCTTGGAAGGATCGGCCAGCTGATGATCGAGCTCGCGCGCGACGAGAGCGATGGTGGACAGCGGTGTCGCCAGCTCGTGGGCCGTACCCGCCGCCAGGGTCGCCAGCGAAGCCAGCTTTTCCTGTCTCGCCACGAGGCTCCGCGCTTTGTAGAGCTCGGCGTCGCGCGTCGCCAGCGCCCGCGTGATGCGCAGGAGAAAATAGACGATGAACGCAGCGGCCACACCGAACGCCACCCACATGCCGACCAAGTGAATGCGCATATGCTGGCTGTGCGACATCTTGGCGAGTGGCAGCTCTTCGTAGCCGACGAAGAGAAACGCCGAACAGGCAAGGGACAAGAGCACGAGCGTCCACGTCGATCGCGGCGAGAGCACCACCGTCGCCAGCGCGATCTGCACCAGGTAGACGAAGCTGAAAGGATTGAAGGGACCTCCCGTCAGATAGAGCAGCGCCGTCAGCAGCAGTGTGTCGAAGATCATGAGCGCCGGAATCGCCCACGGCGCCACCGTCCGACCCCGCGCCGTCCACCAGAAGGCGAACAAGTTGGTAGCCAGGCTGAGCGCAAGAAGGCCGAGCAGAGGAGCAAGCTGGAGCTGGATGCCCATCGCCTGGTGAACGACCCCGATGGTGACGAGCTGGCCAGCCATCGCCGCCCAGCGCAGCTTCACGAGCCAGGAGAGGTTGATGCCGTCCCGGTGCGCAGCCTCCAGAGCTTCCAGCCGATTCATCGTGATTCACAGGGAGCAAGAATCCTCCCCGTCTCCCGTCTCCCTGTGAATTCTTCGTTTTTCCGATCCATTCGAACTTTTTCAGCTCCGGCCGAGCGTGGGTCGCGCGGGGTCAACTATCGAGAAAGTGTCGAGCGAAAGAAGATGCTAAAATCTTATGCGGCCGCCTCGTTGGATTGGCCGATCGTGATCTGGTATGGCGAAGAACTGACAGAGTGAAGAACTGTCAGAAGTAGTGCTAGCTGAATTTGTGACCTCCATCCACAAGCCGGGGCAACGAGAAGACATGCATCATCACACGCGCCGGGCCGGCGGATCAGGGCACATGCACCGCCGCGCCGTCGCGCTCGGACTCTGGGTAGCGATGGCCTTTGTCGGTGGATGTTCCAGCGATGAAAACAACGGCACGGGCACGAGTGGATCGGGCGGCGTGGGAGGGTCGACTTCCACGGGAGGAGCAGGCGGATCGAGCGGCGGGGGTTCCAGTGCGCAAGACGCCGGCAACCACGACGGCTTCGTCAGCTGTGCGCCGCCCACTTCTCCGGTCGACGACTATCACGCGAACTTGGTCAAAACTGGATCGGACGGCGTGCTGACGTTCACGCTCGTGCAGAGCGACAACGCGCCACCGATTCGAGGTATCAACGCTTGGCAGCTCAAGATCACCAGAGCGGACAAGAGTCCCGTGACGAGCAACGTCACGGCCCAGACCGAAATGCCGTTTCACATTCATCCGGCCGGCGTGCAACCCGACATGACCTACGATGCCGCTGCGGGCCTCTACCAAGCGACGCCGATGTATTTCTTCATGGCGGGCTACTGGATGGCCAAGTTCACCGTGTACGAGGCGGACGCCGGTCCCGGTGCCATTGTCGACATCGGAACTTTCTTCTTCTGCATCGACTGAGTCGACGGGGTTCAGTCTGGGCCCTGGTGTCACGGCTCGTCGCAAGGCGCCCAAGCGCCGCCCGCCGCTACGGCGAACAGGTGCGGTGCCTGGGAGCGGGCGTCTTGGTCGCGCCGAAACCGAATAACGCCTGATTGCTCACCGTGCTCACGCAGTAGACCGGCAAGCGTGTCCTGTCGTCCTGATAGCTGATCGTGTTCATCGCTTCCGTCGTCCACACGAGCTCGCGCCCCACTCGGAACGGCGCGAGCTTGCCGCGCATCTCACGGACCTGTTCCGCCGTGAGACCTTGCTCTTCCGGCCGCTGAAAGAGGTCGTCGAACACATCGAGAGGAAAAGCCTGCAACCAAACGCTCATCGTGACGCGATCGGGAGCCGCGGAGAGATAGGGGGCGGAGTTGCGCGGAAACTTCTGGATCTGATGCGTTTGAAAGAACGCGCCCTTCGTTTGATCGAACGTGGCGAGCGTCGGCAGCAAGTTCGGGTCCGAGGACTCCACCTCCCAGAACATGTGCACCTCCTTGTCCCCTGCGTCGAGCGAGCAGTCCCGCAAAAGCCATAAGTCGGGATCCGCCAGCTGCGTCGGCTCGGTCCCAGGAGGAACGTGCCCGGATTGGTAAATCACGTTCCCACCCTGGTAGGCCGTGATTTCGAACCAGGCCCGCCGATCTTGCGCCGCGCCGCTCGGCCATTTGTGACCGACACCCACCGTGTCGATGATCGCGGAGATGGTCGGAATACCGTTCTGAGCACCGGACACGCACAGCGCATTCTGGAGGGTGGCGTCGTCCAGGATTGTCTGAATCGCCGCGCGCTGTTGCTCGATCTGCGGCCACGGCGTCAGAGCTACGTCGACGGCGGGAAAGCCATGATCGTGACGGGTGCGGAGAAAGACGCCCGGCGTATCGGGGCCCTCCGCGACCAGCTGATTCGGCTCCGGATACATATGACACTGGGCGCAGGTGTTGCCATTCTCCGTCGAATAGACGCTTTCTTGCCATTCCTTGAACGTTCGCTCGAGGTGCACGCCATGGCCGTTGACGATGTCGTGACAGCTCCCGCACGCGCTCGCCGAACGAAGGTTCTTCGCGTCCTGAAGCGTAGAATAGGCTGACGCATGGGCCTTGTTGGGCACGGGGTCGGCAAGCTGGCCGCGCATCACGCCGTCCTCCGCGAGGTGAAGCGGATTGTTGTGGGTGCCATTGACGGCGTCGATCGCATGGCAGAAGAAGCACGTAATCCCTCGCTGGCTTTTGGGCAGCGCGGCAAGCTTGGCGCGATCGACCGTCGCGTCGTCGGACCCGATCGCCAGAGGGGCGTGGCACTTGACGCAGAAGTTGCCGATCGCCGCCTCCTTCTGCCCGCGATCGTTCATCGCCAGGAAGATCGGATCGTCGGAAGCGTACGCATGCATGCTGCCAGCCCAGCTCTCGTAGTGTTTCGGATGGCAGTCGTTGCAGGTCTCGGGATCCTTGAGCTTCTCGAGCGGGTAGTAGGTCGGCGCCGCGTCGGATCTCGGGCCGGAGTCCAGCGCAGCGGACGGACCAAGCTCATCGCTGCACCGAGCGAGAACGAGGAACCAACCGAGCAGCACCCATTTCATGATCGCCGGCACCCGTACGTGTTTCGTCCCTAGCCTACGAGATAGCGCAGACGCCGCGCCCGAGCCGACACTATTTGCGATGACGTCACACAGCAGTTGCGGGTGGCCCGCGTGTCGCTGGTGGTCCATGAAGTCACACCCGTGCTTCGGGTGGGATGAACTTGTGCAACCGGGACGCCTTAACAGCGACCGCCGCCGCTCGACGAGCTCGTCATCCGACTGTCGCCGTGCACGGCGAGCTTCGGAGCGCGCGGCAAGAGAAGCAAATGCTGTCCTGCGCCGTTGGCGCTACAGCTGTCCTGCGCTTGGCGCGTGGCGTCGCTCGTCCGCTTTTCCGATCCATTCGAACTATTTCAGCTCCGGCCAGACATGTCGAGAAAGTATCGAGGCGCGCGGCAAGATAGAAACGGCAAAGCGCGGCGCGCGTAGTATCTTCTAGCGTGGTTTTATGACCTTCTTCCATCACCCGAGGCAACGTGACTGACATGCATCCGTGCACCGGCTACGAATCGAGCTTGGGATGTGGCGTTTTGTCGCATCGGGCCGCGGGATCCTCGTTGCAGCGCGTGTCGCGCGCCATGCGATCAGCGGGCCTGGGCGCCGCCCTGTCGCTCGCCGCGATGATCACCGCGGTCGGCTGCTCCGGCGATTCCACCGCTGACCCCGGCGCCGGGTCGGGCGGAAGCACCGGAACAGGCGGTAGCGGGGGCGCGGGCGGCGGGCCGGGCGGCGGAGGCAATGTCGACAGCAGCACGGACTGCGCGGTCCGAACGGACGTCGATCAGTATTCCGCCAACATGACGAAGAAAGGGTCGAACGGTCTGATGTCGTTTCTGCTCATCCAGAGCGACCCCGCCCCTCCCGCGCTCGGCGATAACGTATGGAAGCTCAAGGTGACCGGTTCTGATGGCATGCCCGTCACCCAGGGCCTCACCATCACGCTCGAAATGGTGGAGCATGGCCATGCCAGCCCGAAGACACCGAAGATTACCTACGACCCCGCCACCGGCACGTACGGACTCGATCCCGTCTACCTCTCCATGGGCGGCAAGTGGACGATTACGGTCAGCATCACCGACCCCAGCGATTCCGCGATCGTCATCGACAAGGCGGTCTTCTTCTTCTGCGTCGCGTGATGCGCCGAAATGGCGCTGACTCCCGAAAACGGCGCTGACTAGGGTCGGCACATCTTGCGGACGGGCGCGAGGATGTTCTGAACCCGTATCTTCATCGAGGTGCGCGTCACGCAACGCACGAAAGAACCCTTCGGTAGGGCGGGAATTAACCCCGCGCCGTCGAAGAACGACCCCTTCGATGCCTGCTCCATCGCCACCTCGGGTGTCCATTCGAGGACGCCATCCGTGCCGGTCTCGAAGTCGGTGGTGACCTGAACCGGCGCCAGTTTCGCGCGCATCTCACGGACCTGCGCGTCATCAAAACCAAGCCGATTCATCTCGGGCGTCAACTCGTCGAACACCTTGTAGGGAAAGACTTGAAGCCAGACCTTCAGCGTCACGCGATCCGGCATCGTCGTGATCTTCTTCCCCGAACCCGTAACCGGGAAAGCGCGGGAAAGGTGCGTTTGGTAATAGCGTTCGTCCATCGGATCGGCCGTGAACTGGCCGGGCAGCGTGTTGGATTCGTAGCTGCTGGTTTCCCAGAAAAGGTGCGTTTCCTTCCCCTTCTCGTCGAACATGCAGTCGCGCATGAGCCACAGATCTTCGTCGCCAGTGATGTCCGGATCTTTGCCGTCGGTCACCGCCCCGCTTTGGTAGATCTGGGTCCCGCCTGCGTAGGCGGTGACTTCGAACCAAAGCTGGCGATCCTGCGCGGCGCCGCTCGGCCATCTGTGGCCTGCCTGCAGATTGTCGACCAGAACCGCGATTCGGGTCTCGGTGGGACTGAGGTTGGTGACGCACAGGGCCGTCTGCAGCTCGGGGGGCGAGTTGAGCTCGGACCAGATGGCGTCGCTCTGTGCCTCCATCTCGGGAAACGGCGTGAGTGCTCGATCGACCGCCGCCATGGTGTGGGCGTGACCCAGGCGGCCGAACACGCCCTGCACTTTGGGGCCGTCGGCGATCACCTCCAGCTGGGGCGATTCCTTGGCGTGGCATTGCGCACAGGTTCGACCCTTCGGCGCGGAAAAAACGGTGTCCTGCCACTCTTCGAACGTGCGTTCGATATGCGCACCTTTGTCGTTGACGATGTCGTGGCAACTACCGCACGCCTTCGCCGACGCGAGCTGCGTTCCGTCGAGCAACTCCGAATACGCGGACGCATGGGCCTCGTTGGGAACCGCGTCGGTGAATCGTCCGCGCATCACGCCGTCGTTGGCGAGGTGCAGCGGGTTGTTGTGCGTACCGCTGACGCCGTCGATGGAGTGGCAGAAGTAACAGGTGACACCACGCTGGCTTTTGGGAAGCGCCTTCAGCATCGCGCTGTCGACAACGGTTCCTTCGGGGACCGCGGCCACCGCCATCGGTGCGTGACACTGGACGCAGAAGTTGCCAATGCCCGCCTCGCGCTGACCGCGCTCGTTCATCGCCAAGAACAAAGGGTCTTCGGCGGCATAGGCGTGCATACTCCCCGACCATTCCTGATAGTGCCTCTTGTGGCAGCCATTGCAGGTGTCGGGATCCTTGAGCTGCTCAATCGTATAGGTGGGTTTGGGAAGATCGCGGCCCGCGTCCATGAGCGGGGTCCCCGGGTTCTCGTCGCTGCAGCTCGCGAGAAACGAGAACAGTCCGCAGCAAAGCCATTTTCGCGCGCCGATCATTTCGAAGCACAGTACGCCATGCCCTCGACTCCGTCGAGCGACGGGCCCGTACTTTGCCTGAACTTTCCTTCACTTGCGGGCATCTTTCGCCGCCAATGGATTCGTGCAGCATGACTACTTCCCCCCCCACGGCAAGCCCTCCAAATGGGCGTGTCGAAACCGCCGCGTTCGTGCGCTCGCACCTCACGGGTCGCGCTGCGATCCGCCGTTCAGCCCTTCTGCGCACAACCGACTATCGGCTCCGCAACCATGGTACCGGACTTTTCGTTGCCGGGCGCTGCAGCGTGGAGCGAGCGACGATGGGACGCGAGATTCTTTCGCCTACGCGCAATGCTGGCGACGTCGCCGCGGCGCTTCTCTCGCATCGCGTGAATTGCTGCTAGCGACGCGCTGCCCGCGTTCCCGCGCGGCGACGCCCGTTTGCGCCGCGCGCAAATACATGGAGAATCGAGGCGACTTCGTGTGGCGCAGAGAGCACGCATCATCGTCCATGTAGGCGTGGCGGCGCCAATGTGAAGCGCTTGGCGAGATTGCCTCTTATCGAAGCAAGCGAGCGCCTGTGCTAACGTTGCTTGAGTAAGGTTGTGCGTCGTGCGCGCACGACTCGAAGTTGGAGACGTAGGCGTGCAACTGACCGAGGGCCTGAATGTCGCGGATCGCTTCCGACTCGTGCGCGAGCTAGGGCGAGGCGGCATGGGGTCGGTTTGGCTCGCCGAGCATACGCGCCTCGATGCGCTCTGCGCGGTGAAGTTCATCGACCGCGAAGGACGAAACAACTGGGAGGTGCGTCGCCGGTTCCACCATGAAGCGAAGGCGGCCGCGCAGCTGCGCAGCCCGCATGTCGTCCAGATCCTCGACCATGGCGAGTGGGAAGACATTCCCTACATCGCCATGGAATACCTCGAAGGGGAGGACCTCGCGCATCGGCTCCATCGCGTCGGACGACTCTCGTGGGGCGAGACGTGCCGAATTGCGTCGCACGTGGCGCGCGCGCTGGGCAAGGCTCACGCCGCGGGCATCGTGCACCGCGACGTGAAACCAGAAAACATCTTCCTCGTTCGTGACGACGACAACGAGATCGCCAAGGTGCTCGACTTCGGCATCGCCCAGCACGCGACGAGTGAGCCCAACGGCGCTGGCCGCTCGATCTTGGGAACGCCTTTCTACATGAGCCCCGAGCAAGCGTCGGGAACCACGCGGGTCGATCACCGCTCCGACCTCTTCTCCCTCTCGGTCATCGTCTACCAGTGCCTGACCGGCGAGCTGCCCTTCGTCGGTGAGGCGGTGCAGGACGTCCTTTTGCAGATCCTTCAAGCGCCGGTGCCGATTCCTTCCCTGAAGGCCGCCGATCTGCCTCCTACCTTCGACGCCTGGTGGGCGCGGGCCAGCGCGCGCGACGTGTCCCACCGCTACCAAACCGCCAAGGAGTTCGCCGAAGCACTGAACGTGTCGCTTCGCATCTCCGAGATCCTCGAGACATCGTCGCTCCTTCCCCACGCTGAGATGAGCTCGAGCGGTCGCATCAGCCTCGTATCGGGGTCGCTCAACGCCTTCGGTTCGGCGCAGATCGCAAGCGGTCCGACGCTGGCCATTCACACGACGCTCGACCAGCCGTATACGCGGACGTTCGAGCCCGAGCCGGCCTTCCGTAGGCGGAGGCTTCGCCTCTTCGCGGGCATCGGCGCAGCGGCCACTGTGGTAGCAGCTCTGGTGTTCTCGCGCGGTACCGATCCAGCCCCCGCCGCCCATGAGCTCGCCCATGCCGTGGTCGCGGCCGCCGCGACGAGCAATGCCTCGCCGGCACAGCCGGAAACTCCGATGGCCCCCTCCGCGACGCCGCCCCCCTCCGAACGGATCGACGCCCACGTGAGCGGCTCGTCCCGCGGGCGCTCATCCAAGGGTGTCGACGGCGCCCGGACCACGCCCCATCGCACGGCGAAACCGCTCAAGCCCGCCGCCGTCGCGCGAATCGCCGACGACTTCGGCATCTAGTCCGGCGGCCTCACCGGATTCTACGTGGCCTCCGCGCCGAATGGGCCGATCGTGATCGGGTAGGGCGATGAACTGACGCGGTCGTGCTATTCGGCGCCGGCGTCCTCGTCAGGAGGGGTCGCGTCGGGCGTCACGTCCACCGGTGGCGCGCCGTCCACCGGGTCCCCTGTTTCCGTGGTCACGTCGGTCCCCGTCGTGTCTTCACCGGCATCGTCGCCCGGCGTTGCATCGTCGGCATCGGCGTTCTGGCCCGAGTCCGTCGGTGGATCGGTGTCCGGCGCCGCGGTGTCGGCGGTGACGTCCTGCGACGGCGCGTCGGTGCTTGCGTCGGGCCGCGCTGGCGCGTCGACGTTGGGTGGACGCGCGTCGGATCCCGCGTCGACGAAGTTGCACGCGACGCCGCACGTCATGGTCAGGCAGGTCAGGCTGCCGAGCGCCATGAACGCCAAATTCTGGTCGCCGTTGAAGCAGCCGAGCACGCAAGTGAAGCTGCTCGGATCGAAGCCGCTGTCTCCCAGCAAGCCGCCCGCGCACATTTGCAGCGTGCAGAAAAGGCCAGCCGCACAGGCGGGGTTGTTGAAACAGGCGTTGATCTGCGAACCGCAGCGATCGCGGATGCACCCGGGGCATCCGGCGTCGGGCAGCGGAAAGACGTCGAACAAGTCGATGTAGCCGTCCGGTCCGGGCACGTCGATCGACACATCGGCGCTCACGCGGGGTTCCGTCACCGCGTCGCGCACCGCGGCGTCGAGGACCGCGGCATCGACGGGAACGCCTGGAACTGGCTCTCTTTCATCGGAACATCCGATGAACAGCGCGCTCATGACAAGTCCGGCCCCAATAAAACATTTCATCGGTGTGGGGCGTAGCACGATTCGACCGAACAAAGGGCCTCTTGCATACGAAAGGGGCCACAGTGCGATGACGTGGAACGCTGGGCACATGCATGGAACGAAGCGTATCGCGTCGCGGAGGGCGCCGAGGACGCGACGCGGAGGGCGCCGAGGACGCGACTTTGTGCGCGTCCCAATGTCGCGACCGCTCGATGGCTAGAGGACAAGCTTGTCGTGTTTCCTAGGCTTGCGCGGCGTGTCTCGAGCTGGCAGAAACGTGGTTGATTGGGGGAATTGCACCCCGGTTCGAAGTTCGTCGTCAATGCGGGGGCGTCAGCGGGATTGGACCGCACGGTTCATCGGTTGTGTGCGGCAAGTCGTGAGTTCCGCCACCGGGCGCGGAAGGAGCCATGTCGCAGGGACGAAATTCGCAAGACCCTTTGCTTTCCACGCCTCGCCGCGTCATCGGGGGTTTCTTACTCGCCATCCTGACGCTGGTCCTCGTCGGCGGCGCGACGCTCGTCGGGCTCTCGGAACGAGCCCGCAATGTGAACTCGGTGGAGCGGACCTTCTCCGTTCTGCGCACCATCGAAGACCTGATGACCGATGTCAGCGCCTCCCAGCTCGCGTTGGCCGAGTTTCTCGCCACCGGCGACCATCGACTCCTCGTTCCTTACGAGAAGGCGCGGCGCACCGTTCCGGAGATGCTGACCAAGCTGCGCGAGCTTACCGCGCGTCGCCCGATGGCGCGCCGTCAGCTCGATCAGTTGGAACCTGTCCTCGTAGCGGGCCTCGATCGCGAGGCGCGCGAGATCGCCGCGCGACGGGCGGGGGTGTCGATCGAAGATCTTCGCCCGCTCCTCATGGAAGGCAAAGGGGAGCTCGATCGCTCCACGGCACTTCTCGACGATTTGAAGGAGGATACTGCCCTCCGCCTCGACGAAGAGCAGCGTTTGCTTTCCGACAGCATGCGCTCCGCGGCGCTGGTGGTGATCGTGGGAGACGCCATTCTGTTGGCGCTGATCATGGCGGCCGCCGCGCTGTCGCTACGCGATGCCGCGGACAAGGCGCGCGCGGTGCAATTTCAGCGTCGGGTTCTCGGAATGGTGGGACACGATCTGCGCAACCCCCTCAGCGTCGTCTCCATGTCCGCCAGCCAGTTGGCGATGAACAACGCCGGCGGCGATCGAGCCCACGCTTGGCTCGGTCGCATCACCGCGGCCGCCAACCGCATGGATCGCATGATCCGCGATCTCTTGGATTGTTCGCGGATCGAGCTCGGCATCGAGCTGCCGCTCGAAATTCGCAAGGGCGATGCCCATCGGAGTTGCTCGCGCATCATCGAGGACTTTCGCGCCATCCACCCCACCCGCGAGATCCGTTACGAACCGGGTGACACGAGCGACGTCGAATGGGACCCCGACCGCATCGAGCAGGTGCTCGAAAACCTGGTGAGCAATGCGTTGAAGTACAGCCCCGAACGCACGCCAGTGCGACTCGGTTGGACCCGCGCCCAGGGTGACATCGTCATCGAGGTCGCCAACGGCGGCGCGCCCATCCCCGCCTCGTTGCTCCCCCACGTGTTCGAGCCTTTCCAGCGCGGCGCCCACCAGGACGGCAGCGCGAGAAATGGCGTGGGGCTGGGGCTCTACATCGTCGACCACATCGTGCGCCGGCACGGCGGCACGATTGCCGTGCAATCCTCGGAAGAGATCGGGACCAAGTTCACGCTCACCCTGCCGCAGTCCGCGCCCAGCGCCGCCGCCGCGCGCCGAGTGAGCGCGGGTCGCAACGCGCCGCACGAGGTGTGCTGAAGTCCTCTGCCTCCAGCGTCGCCTTACCGCTGGTGTGATCGCTGGTTCACGCCCGCGATCGTGACGGAGTGCACGCTTCTTCTGCCCCAGTGGAAAGGCTGCGATCGCAGGCTCGCAAGCCGTTGAAATCCGTAACGGACCGAGGTAGGTGCGGCGAAAATGGGCCATGGCACGTGGCCTGCACTCCTTTGGTAGGCAAGGAGGCCTTGATCCCAATGTCCGTTCGCCAATTCGCTCTCGCTCTTCCCCTGGTTCTCGTCGCGTGCAACCAATCCGCCTTGACGCGCGAAGAAGCCGTCGATGCTCTCGAGGAATCGTCGCTCGAAAGCCAAGCGAGCGCCGTCACCAGCGGCCCCGTCGAAATCTCGACCCACTTCACCATCGGCAGCGCAGTGGAGAAAGCTGCGGCCGAGCTGCGTGGCTTTCTGGCGGCTGAAATCCCTTGCGCCAAGATCACCATCGAAGGCTCCACCATCACCACGGAGTGGGGAGCGGCAGGTGACAGCTGCACCTACAAGGGTCTCAGCTATTCGGGGACCTCGAGCCTCACGGTCCGGCGCACCGATCCCCAGACCCTGCAGGTCGATCACACCTTCTCGAACCTGAGCAACGGCAAGGTCAAAGTCAGCGGCACGGCCAACGTCACGTGGAGCGGCGCCGAGCACAGCCGGCACGTCGTCCACGAGCTCACCTGGACGCGCCTCTCGGACAACCGCACCGGAACGGGCTCGGGCGACCGCACCCAAACGTTGCTCTATCCTTCGCAGGGCCTCGCCGGCGGTATCCGCATCGACGGCAACCGCCATTGGAGCGGTCCCAAGGGTGAATGGAACGTTGCCATCACCGGCGTCGAGGTACGGCTTCAGGATCCCTGTCCGCAGACAGGTACGTATTCGCTCACCACGCCGGGCGACAAGACGCTCTCTCTCTCCTTCTCGCGCAAGAGCGAGGACGTGATTCGAGTCACCCTCGCCGGCCCGAAGCGAGAGTTCTCGTTCGATGTCCGCCACACCGGCTTCTCGGACAGCTGACCACGCTTCAGGGACTGAAGCCTCGCATCTCGGGGGCTTCGCGCGGAAGGCGACCGAAAAAGCTTTCCGCCGCGGTTTTCAGCTCGGCGCACGACTCCGTTCCCAGATCGTGCTGCTCATGCGGGTCGCGCGCGAGGTCCCAGCAGTGCCAATCGGCGTCGAACTCGCGCGACTCGAGCTTCAAGGTGCCCCGCGCCACGCCCCAGTTGCGGAACGAGCAGCCCCAGATCTCGGCGCAGTTGGTGAGCGGTAGAATGGCGCTCGTACGCTTCGGCCGAAGCAAGCTCGTGCCGACCATGCGCTGTCGCGCCGGGGCGACGCCGGGCGCATCCCACAGGCCGAGCAAGTCGAGAAGCGTGGGGGCGAAGTCGAGATGCCAAACGAGCGACTCGCGCGCCGCCGTCAGCGCTTCGCGCTCGCCCGCAGCGAGGACGTCCGGCGGCGCGTCGATCCAGGTCGGCACATGCAGCTCTTCTTCGAAGACCGAGGTGGTGTGCCCGAGCTGACCGTGTTCGCGAAAAGCCTCGCCGTGATCGGAAGTGTAAATCACGACGGTGCGGGCGCCGGCTGGGCTCCCGCGCAGCGAACCGAGCAACTCGGCGATGGTCCGGTCCTGTGCGTAAACGGCGTTCTGGTAGTGATTTTTGAAGTGGGCCGTTCGCTCCGCTGTTTTGTCCTCGAGGGCGGGCTGAAACGGCTCTTCGCCGCGCACACGATACGGATAGTGGGTATTCGCATATTGAACGACGGCCAGCCATGGTTCCCGGAGCTTGGGCAGCTCGCGTTTGGCGCGTTCGGTGACGAGCGTGTCGTCGGCCCCCGCGTCGTCCGGCACCACCCCCAGATCCGATCCACTGCAGCGCTTGGTGAGCGGTAACGCCGAAAAGAACGCAGCCGAGCCGGTGAACATGTTGCTCTGGCTCGACCAGTAAGCAGTGTCGTACCCACCCGCCCGCGCGAAGTCGAAGAGCATCGGCGCCGAGCGAATGGCCTCCGTCATCTGCGTGGGCAAAAGCCCCGACCAGAGCACTCCTATCGAAATCGCGGTCGTCGAGGAGATCGACCGCGCTTGGAGCAACGGAAATCGCGATTCGGTGAGGCGATTGGTGAAGGGGGTGAGCTTGCAGTCGGCGCGGTAGTCGACGCAAACGCTGTCGAAGCGAACGCTCTCGGTGAGGACCAGCAGTACGTTGCGCGTCTTGGGCGCCTTGGCGGTCATGGGCGGGAGGCGAGGACTGCGGCGCACCGACACCCGCCCTACCGCCCCAGTGCCGAGCGACGCCAATGCGAAAACCGCGATGGCCCCCAGTGCCGAGAGCACGGCGAGGCGACCAGTTCTCCCGATCGCGCATTTCATCTTGGCACGGCTCATGGGAAGTGAGTGCGAGAGTTTAGGCAAGTTCACGGCAAAGCTCTAACCTCCTCGTTCTTCGGCTGAAATTTGGCCCCTCTCGATACCGCTCGTTACGCTTGGCACCATGGAGCTCGACATGGACCGCCGCAGCAAGAGAAGCCAGGACCGCGAAGAAGCCCTGCAATACCTGATCGAAGCGCTTGCGGACAGGAGCCAGGTGGAGGCGATCCTGCTCGTCGACGACGAAGGACGCATCGTCGCCGGCATGGGGATGCCCCGCGAAGTTCGCGAGCTTGCCCAGATCGCCATTCCCGCGGTGCGCGGAGAAGAAACGGAACGATTCGAATCGGCGACGCGCGACACCGATTTTTTCGGACGTGAGATCCCCGTCGAGGACGGTTCGCTCTATCTCGTGGCGCTCGGGACCCGCGTCTGCAAGATGCACCAAGCCGTCTACGGAGTAACGCGGATTCTCGAGCAAACACGAGGAGTGCTCGAGCTTTTCACCGATCGGCGCTCCGAGCAATCGGTGGCCTGAGACCACGCAATCTTCTCGCACTGGCCCTTTCCCAGCAGGGCCCTTTTACTTCCCGAGCGACCCCGCGACACCGGGCGAAGCGTCACCCAAGTATTTGCCGATCTCCTCGCGTTTGGCCTGGGTCGCGTCGAGAAGAGCGAGGGCATGGGCGATGCGCTTGGGCGTATTGGGGTCGGGATAGGCCAGGCGAACTTTGTCCCATTTGAGCTTCAGCGTGTGCTGCAGATCACGAAGGTCGTGGATGGCCCTTCGCCGCGCCACGCGATCGGCCGTGGTGGGCCACGCCGCGTCGATGGCGATGGCCAAGGCCGCGACTCCGCCCGCCGCAATCGCCCACTGAGCCATCTGCAGAGGGCTCGCCGCGCCTGCCGCGACGGCGCCGAGAAAGGCAATGCCGCGTAGCACCCAGAAGCGTGCAATCTCCTTGTGCTCGTTGTGCAGATTGGCGACTGCCCACGCCTCGAGGCTCGCAATCTGCTCGTCGATGGCGGCCTCGGGTGCAAACGCTCCCTCCGGACGCTGCGCATAACCGGCCTCGATCTCCTCGAGTCCGGGGGGCGGGATCGTCATTTGCCGCTGGCGCGCCGGCGGCGGAGCCACGCTCACCTTCGGCACCACGCCGGTAGGAGGAACACCCACCGGCGGCAGCTGCCGCTCGTCCCGCGTAGTCATCCTCTTCTTGTCTATGCCCCTTCGTGCGGCAATGCAACGGTGAGGCAGATCTCGTTCACGGTGGCGAGGAGTTGATCGAGCGCCAAGGGTTTGCGAAGAAGGCGCAGTGAGCCGGAATACACGTCCGTCTCTTGCGCGCTCATCACCACCACCGGAATCGACGACATCGATTTGTCACGGCTGATGAGCTCATAGAACTCCCATCCATTCATGATGGGCATCATCAGATCGAGCAGGATGAGACGCGGAGGCACCGACAGCGACCGCAGCAACGCCAACGCCTCTTTGCCGTTGCAAGCACTGACGGTCGGAAAGCCCTCGTCGTCGAGGATCTGGCACACACTCTCGCGAATGCCGGCGTCGTCTTCGACGATGAGCACCGGACCACCTGGCGGAGGCGTGCTCAGTCGAATCTGACCGGAGCTCTGGCGATCGCGATGACCCTGGCGAAAGAGTTCCGCCTGCTGGCGATCGATCTCGGTGAGCTGGACGGCACTGGCATGGACGCTCTCGCCCTTGCATTCCCGGCAAAGCCAGCGGTATTCATTTTTGGCGGGGTCGCGCGAAAATGCAAGGGTGTCGTACCTCCCACACCTTTCGCATCCCCCCATCCGGTCTTTCGGGCCGGCCATTAGCCTCAAATTAGCATGAAGCGTCCCCTTCCCACTTTTTTCCGCTAACGAAAAGGGCCAAGGAGGGGCGACGTTGGAGGTGAAGCGCACACCTCTCGGGAGAAACCACCGCGCCCAGCGCGCCCCGACTTCACATCCGCGGGATCATTCTCTGGACAAATCCCTGGGTCAGCCGAGCCACTTGGGCGCGGTCGCTGTCCGCGCTCACGATGTGGCCGGAATGCTGCATGATGGCGACTTCGACGTCCTTCGTACCGAGCGCGTTCGCGAATCGCGTCGCGTTGCTGGGGGGACAGACCTTATCGAGCGCGCCATGGATCACGAGCGTGGGACAGGTCACGCCCGATAGCTCGGCACGCACTTGCCGGCCCGCGCGTAAGACTTCGACGGCGCCATGGATGGGCGTCACGTCGTACGTCAGGTGACGGCGTCGCGCCTCGGCGTCGCGGATGTCGGCGCTTGCTTTGGGAACATAAAAATGATTCCCGAAAGGGCGTAGGACTTCACACAGGTGGAGCACGAGTGCTGGGGACGGGAGCCGAAGCCAGGTCGCGTTGGCCAATGCGATGAGACCAGCGACCCGCTCCGCGTGCCGAGCCGCGAGGTGAGCTGCCAAGAGCGCGCCCATCGACAACCCGGCCACGACCACGCGGCCGGCGGTCGTATCGCTCAGCTCGAAGAGCGCGGAAGTCGCGCTGGAAAGCCAGTCGTCCCAGCCGACCTTCATGAGGTGCCGCACGTCGCTGTCGTGACCGGCCAGCCGGGGGGCGCGGGCGGAAAGCCCGAGACGCGCGGCAACATCGGTCAAGATGCGGACCTCGTTGGGCGTGCCGGCAAAACCGTGCAAGGCGAGAAGGCCGCCGTGCCCCGCTGCTCCCTCGATGCGGATGGCCGATGGGTCGCCGGCGCCGACCAACCGTCCGTAGCGCCCGTCCTCGAGGGTGACGAACCGCTTTTCGAACGCCGCCATCCGCTCTCTCAACATCGCCGCACGATGTCTCCGATGCGACGCGGCACATCGGTGATCAAGGCATCGACACCCATCGCCGCGAGAGCACGCGCTTCCGCAGCGTCGTTGACCGTCCACACGTTGACGAGGCGACCGCGTTTTTGCCAGGCTCGGCAGCGCGCCGCATCGATCTCCGTGCGCTCGGGATGTACGGCCCCGACATGGATCACCCTCGCCATCCAGCCCGAGCGGGTGAGCGTCTGGTCCGAGGCGAAGAGGTAGCCCAAGAGCACCGAGGGCCGCAGCCAGCTGAGGTACGCCAGCATCCCTGGGTCGAAGGAGGAGACGATGACGGGGGGAAGCGCGCCCGCTTCGAGGACCCGAGCCGTCTCGCGCACGACGGCGCGGCGGTCGAGCACGTCGCGCTTCATCTCGATATTCACGCGAAGCCGGCGACACTCGGCCCAGGCCAGGACCTCGGTGAGGGCTGGAATCGGCTGACCCTTGCCGACGTCGACCTGCGCCAGCTCGGCGCGATCCAGGTCGACCACCCGCCGTGTGTCGCGACCCTGCGTCAGACGCGTCAGATCCGCGTCGTGGCAGACGACCAACTCACCGGAGCGGCAGAGTCGTACGTCGAGCTCGACGCCGTCGGCGCCCCCCGCGGCGGCGCATTCGAAAGCAGCCATGGTGTTCTCGGGCGCTTCCCCGCGCACGCCGCGATGCCCGAAAACGAGGGGTGGCGCCCCGCGCGAGCGGCGGAAGTTGGCATCATCGTTCATGGCCGATCCTGCCGACGAGCACCGCACCTGATGTCAATAGCGCAACGTCGCCCCCGCGCCGAAGACGAGGTACTGGTCGATGACGTTTCCGGGTTGGTCGGCGCGACCAGCCACCGTGGGAAGCGACAGACTGAGCAAGGTGTACGTCCCGCGAAGCTCCACTTCGAAGAACCGCCAGAAGGCCAGCGCGGCGCCCAGCGCGACGTTGAAACCGAATCTGCCACCAGAAGGCGTACGATCCCCGAGCGGCGAGACCGTGAGCGGCAAGAGAAAGCGTCCGTCGGCGAACAGCGAGAAGGCACCCCACGCGTAACGAGCGTCGGCGCCGACCGGCAGCAGCGTGTAACGGCCGATGGGAATGGGGCGGCTCGGCGCCGTGGAAGCAAAATCGAATACCGAGCGCTGAATCCCCAGCGTAAAGCCGAGCGCGAGCGGATTGGTTCCACCGAGTATTCGATATCGGAGCCCGAAGCTGAATTGGTACCAATCGGTGTCGACATCGGAGTCAGTATCGACGTCTCTCGACTTGAGCCCGAAAGCGCGCGAATAGCTCCCCGTCAAACCGATGTCCTTCGCCCCTTCGACCGCGGGGGAGACGAAAGCGAGAGGATAGAGCTCGAGGCGTGCGCTCGCGCCGGGGACGCCAGCGGCGGTGTAACTCTTGTCGGTCGAGCTCGGCTCGTGATCGCGAAACGTGCGGTAGCCCCACTCCGGCGAGAGCGTGAAGCGCACAGCGAGCGCCCGGGGGGCGGCTTCGGGGATGGGACGGGCCGCTGCACGACGATCGGCGCCGGGTGGCGATGTCGCGGAAAGCCGTGCGCCAGCGCGAACGGCGGCCGGCGAAGGCGCGGGGCGGGACGGTGCCGGCGCTTGCGCGCTCGCACCGCGCGCGGTCGATAGAACGCCGAGGATGAGAAAACCAGAGACGAAGGTTTGCCGCATTTCGAAGGGATGCGTCAAAACTTGGAGCTGATGGAGAGGAAGGTGATCTTGTCGCTCGTTTCGCGCAGCCGTTTGGAAAGAATCCGCACCGCGTTCCAGAGCACGTCGTGTGCGAGATCCATCCGCAAAAAGAGCAGATCGGCAAACCGATCGCGCGACACGTTCAGCAAGCGGCACCTCTCGTGCACGCGTGCGTCGGCGGAACGCGGCGCTTCGTCGAAGAGGCACATCTCGCCAAACACCTCACCGCGCCCGAGAACGGCCAGGGCTTCTTCTCCCATGCCGGGTACGTTGCGGCTGATGCGAACCTTGCCCTCCAGGATGAGGAAGAAGCGGTCGCCGGGATCACCGTGGGCGAAGATGAGAGCGCCCAAGGGGTGAGACTCTTCGGTGGTTATCGAGGCGATCGCTTCGAGCGCCTCCGGCGCCATCCCGGCAAAGAGATGGACATTGGCGAGCACATCGATGTGATCACGGGACACGCACGGAGATGTTAGCCAGTTTCAGCGCCGCCGGCATCCCTATAAAGGCACGACCTTGCTGCCCTTCCATCATCGCGCTCGCACTTCGACCGACCTCGCACGAAGACTCGTCACGACGGACACGTCGTCGCCCGAGTGGTGGTAGGGTTCGAATCCTTCGAGGGCTCGTGGGACGTAAAGCTCGACGGAGCGAACCACCCAAGAAAAAAAAGGAGACCGCGCCGGCGATCGATCTCGCGCGGTCACCTGGTCCGCCGTGGCTCCGGCTCGCGCTCGGCATCCTTGGCGCGCTCTACATCGCCGCGGTGCTCATCGAGGCCACGCCCGCACCGCGATCGCGTGAGAGGGGCCGGCGCCTTCACCTCTACGACGTCGTACCTCGCCCTGTCCTCTACTTTTGCCAGATTGCCGGTCTCTTCCCCCACGCCGCCACGCACCGCATCGAATACCGCGCCGAAGGGCTGCCCTGCCAAGGGCCGGCCGTCGAAATCGACGTGCGCCCTTTTTTCCCGATCCACGCCGACGACAAGGAAGGGCGCTTCGATCGTGCCTTGCATTTTTATCGCAGCGATCGTCCGACGATGGAGGCCCTCGAGCGTTACGTAAGGGACGCGTACAATCGCCGCGAGCCGGACAAGATCGCCGGCGTCGTCTTTCTCAGTCTGCGCGTGCCCATTCCGCCACCCGGGAGCCCCATTCCTCGTTACGAGCGGGCGCCCCTCGCTGATTTTCCCAAGGAGCAGCGCAAGGTCTGGTACGTGACGTCACGCGACGTGGTGAACCTGCGCTGCGGCGGGGGCGAACCTTGAGCGAGCGGCCCGCTGCGCACGCCTTCGCGGGTTTCACCGCGCCGCAGCCCATCGAACGGCTCGCGTTCGTGCGGCTCTTGGCGCCCCTCGCGATTCTCGGGTTCCTGTCGTCGCGGTTCGTGCATGTGGAGCACTGGCTCACGAACATCGGCTTCGTGGTCCCTCCACGCGCGAGCGCCGACTATCGCCAGCCGCTTTACATCCCGCCGATCCCGCTTTGGCTCGCGTTTCTCGTGACCATCGCCACCGTCCTCAGCGGTCTCGCCACGACGATCGGTTATCGCACGCGCTGGGCGAGCGGTATTTTCGCCGCACTCCTCGCGTACCTGGCCCTCGCCGACCGCTTGGAAGCCTTCACGATCAACAAGCTTGGTACCGTGGTCGCCATTGCGCTTTTCGCGTCGCCGGCCGGCGCGCGCTTCAGCCTCGACGCCTGGTTGCGCTGGAAGCGAGAGCCGCATAGCCCCCTTCCCACCCACGTCACTTGGGGAAATGTGCATTTTTTCCAGGGGCTGCTCGTCTTCATGTACCTCGGGTCGGGACTCGCCAAGGCGGCCGCGGACCCTGCAAGCGGCAAGTCATTCGGCGATTGGGTGTCCGACCCCAATACCATCTGGAGCCACCTCCACGACTCCTACCAGACGGCATTCACGTATTTTTTGGCTACCTCTGTCCCCGCCGCAGCCTTCACGCTTTTTCAATACCTCACACTCGCCTACGAGCTCGGCGCGCCCCTCTGGTTCGGCGTGCGCCGGCTGCGGATGGTGGGGCTTGCGTTCGGCCTGGCCATGCACGCCTCCATCGGTCTCATGTTTGGACCGGTGGTGTGGTTTTCCCTCCTGATGATGGTGCTGCTCTTCGGCTCGTTTGCCCCCCTCGCTTGGCTAAGCCGCCCCCTCGAGGGGGTTTGGGCCAAAGTCACGGAAGGCGCGGCAGGGAATTCACCGTCGCTTTCAAAAGCTGCGCGTGGGTGAGCTCTCCGCTCAAGTGAAACGGAAGATTGACGTTGAGGCTGTCGCCACCCACATTGACGGTTCCATTGACATCGTAGGTCAGGTCGCGGTTGGCAGCCGCCAGCCCGAGGACCATCGGCAGGTCACGGAGCGCGAGGGTGGTCGGTACGGAAAGACGGGTCACCTGGCCCGCCGCGAGTCGGAACGGCTGCGATAGGGCCACATTTCCGACGTCGTATTTGCCATCGAGCAGCACGCGACCGGTGACCGAACGCGCCGCGAGATCGAAGCGATTGGGATTTTGGACGTCGAGATGAACCGTAAGGTGGATGCCCTCGGCGTCGATCGACGTAAGCTCGCCCTTTTCAGGGGTAAGGGTGGGGGGCTTGGGGCGCCCGCATGCGGCAAGGAGGTGCCCGATGAGGAGCGTGACGGTAAAAAATCTGGCGAGCTTCACCGGCGCGACTTTCTCACGGATGGCTCACGATTGCCGCAGAAACCCGGCAGCGCCGGTACCGCCGAGTGCCCCGAGGCGCCGAGCGCCTCGAATACCAGCCCGAGCCGCCGAGCGCCTCGAATACCAACGGGAACTCTTCGGCGAACTTGCGATGAACCTGGAGCTTCGCCGGCCGATTTGGGTTAATGTAGTAACGTGCGCAGAGTGGTCAGACGATGCTGAAGTTGATCATGGTGGTGGTCGCGGAGCCTACGCTGCAGCAGCTCGTGCAACGGCAGCTCAAGTCCCTTTCCTTCGACGTCGTCGTAGCGGCCGATGCCGAGGCCGCCATCCACGCGCTCGAAACCCGCAAGCCCCATTTGGTGTGCATCGATCTCCTCTTGCCTCGCGATTCGGGTTACGAGGTCTGCGAGTTCATCCGCCGTACGCCAAGGCTGCACGACATCGCCGTCCTCGTCATGAGCGAGCGCGCCTCGGCCGCCGACCGCGCCTACGCCGAAGAGGCAGGGGCCGACGGCTTTCTGCCCAAACCCTTTTCCCTCAACCAGTTCAATGAGCAGGTTCGCGCCCTTCTAGCCGGCGACCCTCTCAGCATGCGACGCCTGCGACGTATCTACTGATCGCTGCCCCGCCGTGGTCGCGGGGGGGCAGCGATCAGGAGGGGGGGGCAAGGCATGCCAACGGTGGTATGAGTTCGGACATGACCTACGTCGTCACCCGCCTGTGTCAGGGGTGTAAGGACACCGCCTGCATGACCGTCTGTCCGGTCGATTGCTTCTACGAACCGAATGAGCCGTCGGCCGAGCTCCCCGACATGCTCTACATCAACCCCGACGAGTGCATCGACTGCGATGCGTGCGTGCCGGAGTGCCCCTGGGAAGCCATCGTCGCCGAAGACGACGTCCCGGAGGCGTTTCAAGCGGACACTGCACTCAATAAGCAGTGCCTCGACCACGCCGACAAGTTCAAGAAGGCTGTCAACATCGACAAGCCGCAGCCGAGTCCCGACGAAATCGAAGCCAATAAGAAAAAATGGGGGCTCGAGTAGCACTACGCTCAGATTCTCGCTGTCAGATCGATCGTCGGAGTAGCCATACGCCCACTCAAGAGTCTGACCGCACAAGGCGAAGTTACCTTCAGAGAATCCAGCAAGGCGAGCGCCTCGCGCCGTGGTCATCAGAACGGCTTTCGCAGCGGCCTCGCCGTATCTCAAAGGCGCCGCCTCGCTGAATGGGCCGATCGTGATCGGGTAGGGCGAAGAACTGACAGCGTCGTGCTAACTCCGCTCGTGGGAAAAGCCGATCACGGCGTCGTAGAGGGCGCGTAAGCCCCAGCGCAAGCCGGCTTCCGGAATTCGCTCGTCCCTGCCATGGTAGAGCGCGGCAAACGAGATGCCGTCGTTCGCTTCGAAGCGCACCGGGGAAAAGCCATAGTACTTGGTCCCGAGCTTGCTGTACGCCTTGGCATCGGTGAATCCCGGGATCATGGCGGGGAGGGGAATCCCCTGCGGATCATGGGTGCGAATGACATCGGCCAGACAGCGGAACATGGGCGTATCGACGGGCGTCACGACGGGAGGTTGGCTCGCCATCACCTCGACTACGGCCTCGTCGCCGATCTGCCGGCGGATCTCACGTAAGAAATCCTGCTCGCTTTGCCCCGGAAGGGTGCGACCGTCGATCTCGACGCTCGCCGACGAAGGGATGACATTGGTCTTGTTGCCGGCGCGAACCACGGTGGGGCTCGCCGTGTTGGAAAGGTAGGAAGCAAAGGTCCTCCGCAGCGCGGGGTCCGACAACACGCGATCGAGGACCAGCCCAGCGAGAGCCGGCGTCGCCAAACGAGGAAGTACGAAGCGCGCGGGATGGGGCAATCCCGCCGCGAGATCGTGCAAGAACCGGCGCACCACTTCGGTCGGGTGAAATGGCAAGCGGTTGTGACCGAGGCGCACGATGGCCTCCGCCGCCTTGATGACGGCGCTGTCGGCGCGCGGCATGGAGCCGTGGCCGGCTTCGCCGGAGAAGGTCGCGGTCAGCCAGACTTGGCCTTTTTCCGCGACTTGAATGGGATAGAAAGTCCTTCCCATGAGATGCAGGGAAAAGCCGCCAATTTCCCCGAGCGCGTATTCGGCTCGCACCAGATCGGGGTGCTCGTTCACGAGGAAGTGAGCGCCTTTGGAAGAACCGGTCTCCTCGTCCGCCACCGCCGCGAAGATGATGTCGCGCTCCAGCTTCGGCTTGGTGCGCGCGAGAAGACCCATCACGCACGCGCTCATCGACACCATGTTCTTCATGTCGACCGCTCCCCTGCCCCAGATACAGCCATCGGCGATGTCGGCGGAGAACGGCGGCCTCGTCCACGTCGTGGCGTCCGCCTCGACTACGTCCAGATGTCCCGTCAGGAGCAGCGGCGGTAGCCGGCCATTTCCGGCATAACGAACGATGACACTGGCGCGGGTGGGTTCGGACTCCACGACCCGCGGCTCGAGCTTCTGCTCGCGCAGAAATTCGGCCACCCGCTCGGCGGCCGGTCGCTCGTTGCCGGGGGGATTGACGGTGGGGATGCGCAGAAGATCGCGCAGCAGTCGAACGCAGGTATCCCCTTCGACCGCCCAGTTGATTTCGTCCGAGGAAGGAGAAGCTTCTGTGGCAGCACGTTCCGAGACGTCGGATTGCATCCTTACCTGACGCTAACGACCCTCGCGATCCGCTGCAAGATGCTGCGATCCTCCCGCCGAAAAGGGTGATCGGCGCGCACGATCTCGACCATGGCGAGCAGGCGCGTACCGTCGAAGACGGGCACCATCGCCACACCCTCGAGGTCCCTGCCGCAGCCGTCGAACCGGCGCGCGATGCACCGCTGCAGCTCGCCCCCACTCGGTCGCCCGAGGACGCCGCGGCCCATCCGCGCGGCGGCAAGCACGGGGTCGAAGCGCGGTACCACCTGACCGAGCTGCTCTTCGGTGCCGGGTCCGTTGGCGCACGAAGTCACCAAACCGACGAAGGGTTCGCGCTGCCGGTGCACGAGGGCCGCGGTAGCCCGGGTGGCCATCACGGCCGCATGCATCGCCAAGAGAAGCGCTTCGCCCGCGTCGCGGGCCTTGCTCACCAGTTCCTCGGAGACGTCGCTCTTGCCGAGGAGGCTTGCTTCCCACGCCGGGAGCGGGTCGATCCATCCGCGCGACAGCTCGCGGATCTCATGTAGGTGCCGCCAGGTGGGCCACGTTGGCTGGGTAACCATGCAGTTATGGGGAATGCGGGAGCTGGTGATGCCGCGCAGCAGGAGATCCGTATCGACGGGGCCGACCACGCCTCGCCCGTCGGTGACGTACCAGGGGCCCGCTGGCGCTTGGGGAAGCTCTTTTTCCGTGGCAATCATGGGTGCTTTTTGGCTCCTTCGTCCCGACCTTGGGTAGAATGCATTGTTCTGTGGAAGCGCCAAAGCCGGCAAGATTTCGACGAAACCGAAGGTTTCACCCTCTTTCCCCGCTGACTCTTTACACGGTGTACTCTCAACGTGCATTCTGAGGTTGACGCTCATGCGCCATGCTCGATAGCCGCCCAGACTCAGCCGCTAGTGTTCGAATGCGGATCGCGCCGGTAGCTCACGGCAAGACCGACGTGGGTCGCCAGCGCGGCCACAACGAGGATGCTTTCGTCTCGGAGCCCGACCTCGACCTCTTCGTGGTGTGCGACGGGATGGGAGGGAACAACGCGGGTGAGGTCGCGAGCGCACTCGCAACCACATCCCTCCGCAACTTCTTTCGCGCCACCGTCAACGGCGACATTCCCGGCGAGGCGCTCCGCGGCGATCAGAATCTCAGCGAGGCGGCGCGACGTCTCACCATGGGGGTGCGCAAAGCCAACGCCGACGTGTTCGAGATCTCGAGTACGCGGCTCGAGCACAAGGGCATGGGCTCGACCATCGTCGCCATGTCCGTTTCGCGCGAAACGAGCTGCGTGCAGGTGGCGCACGTCGGCGACAGCCGCTGTTATCGCGTTCGCAATGGGAAGATCGAGCCGCTCACGCGCGACCATTCGCTCATCGGCGACGCCCTCGCATGGAATCCGAATCTCAGCGAAGAAGAGCTGTCGATGTTGCCCAAGAACATCATTTCGCGGGCACTCGGATTGAAGCAAGCCGTCGAGGTCGACATCCGATCCGATCCCGGCCTGCCCGGCGACATCTATCTCCTCTGTTCCGACGGCCTGTGCGGGGTGGTGAAGGACAAGCAGATCCTGGAGATCATCCTCTTGTCGAGCGATCTCGCCGAAGCGTGCGAGAGCCTCATCGCGCTCGCCAACGATGCTGGAGGTCCGGACAACATCACCGCCGTCGCCGTGCGCTTGGAGGCGGACGGCACGGCCGCTTCGGGTCCGGAGATTCTGATCTCGGTCGTGGGAGAAGACGACGTCGCTGCCGACGGCGACTCGAACTCCTCGCCCCCCGAAGCCGCGGGTGGCGCGGCACGCACCGGATCGCGCTGCGAGAAATGCGGACGACGCGCCACGGGCAACGAAGTCTATTGTGGGCAATGCGGCGCCCGCATCGCACTCTAGCGGGCTTAGCTGAAAAGACCCCGCCTCGCCTCCGGATGCGTTGCGGTCGCTAGTTCTCCCCCCGCCGCCGGCTCCCGCCGTCGGCACCCCTCAGGAGTGAGGGGGGCAGGGGGGAGAAACAGCAGCCACGACCTTTCAGGGCGCATTTTTCAGCAACCCGCCAGCTGAGCCTGGAAATTGCGGATTTTAGTCGGGACGAGATTCCGCCGTAGGACAGAGTGTGTCGGTTGTCCGGTCGTCGTCCTTTTGGGTTCTACCTGCGGTCCTCTCGATAGGTTGCTCCAGCGAGATTGATCACGGTCCGGTCATGGGATCGGAGATTTTACCCGCCGCCGATTCACGTGGTACGGGCGAAACCGCGCCAGCGAGGGGTGCGACGACGACGACCACGACAGGAGTCAGCACTTGCGACGCAGGGGCGAGCTGGGGCGCGCGCCGCGACTTTGCCTTCGAACGCACGACCGGCAGCGACGACTTCGTCGAGGCCGTCAACGCGCTGATCCAGCAGAGCGACATGGCACCCGTCGCGGTGAGCAGCCACATGGACCCCGATTGCGTCTGGATGGTTGCTTTCTCGGCTTCCGATGCCGCGGGCGCGACCGAAACGGCGCACGCAACGACCTTCACGCCGATGCAACGTCACCCCGCCGGTCTGTGGACGGCGGCACCGCAATCTACGGGCTGGCTGCGCGTCGTCGACCGCGCGTCACGCACGGTGTGGATCCCCATCGCCGACGTCACCGGCTCGGCCACTTACGGGGAAGCTTCGTGCTCCTCGCTTTCTGCGGTGCGCGTTTCGGCGGCCATTCCGCCTTCCGCCGCCGCCCTCTCGCTGATGACCGGAGCCGGAGAGCGCACGGTCCGCGAGCTCATGGGGGCCATGCCTTCGGCGCGTGGGTGGGACGTGCGCTTCACGTTTTCCGCCGACATCTCGCGTTAGGGCACCGACGGCAGACGCCGCCTCCGCCTTCGACTTCGATCGGGGGCCCTCCTCATTGGTCACATCACTCCTCGACTGGCTGTGAGAGAGACCGCCAGGGCGCCAGAGTCGTCGCCAGGGCCGCCAAGAGGGCCCTGGCGGTTCTCCCGATCGTCCCTTGGTGTCGACGACGGCGTGAAGTGGGCAAAAAGATGGCATTGTGGCATCTTCACGGCTCTCTTTGCTCTTCCCAGCACGGATGGATGCGATGCATTGCCGTCGGCTCAAGCCCTGGTTGCTGGTGGTGGGACTCGTGGCTTGCGCCGAACGCGAGCCAGCAGCACGGCCGATCGATACCACGCCGCCCGGTACGACGACGACCCTGGCCGGCGGCGCCGGCGGCGCCGGCGGTAGCGGAGGCGCTGGCGCGGGAAGCCCGGACGACGGAGCAAGCCGCGGGGGAAGCGGCGGTTCGGGCGGGGCGGTGGTCGGGGACGCGAACGTCGAAAGCGGTTCTTTCGACGTCGCGCCCCATACGCCCCTCGTCATCATTCACCCGGAAGGGAGCTCCGGCGGAGCCGCGTGCGCCAACAACTTCACCGCCCTCGGGAGCAATCGCCTTCTCGCCGGCGGCGCGACGCCCCCCGATTTCGCGGCCGCTTACAATATCGAGCGCGCGGCGTCGAACACGGCGGGCGCCCTCTTGCTCGCCTTCTATGGCGTCAACGATACGAACCTGCTCGGTTGGGTCGCATCGGTGGGTGCACTCGGACCAAGCGATGCGGGAGCCGGCGTCGGCTTTGCCGGGGTCCATGCCGAGGTACCTTTTACCCTCGCTTCCAATCGATCGCTCCACATGGCCTTCATCGCCGCCGATTTCGAGCTCCGGCTGGTCACGCCGGCCACGTCCGTATCGCTGCCCATCGGGGCGATTGCGCTCGACGGATCGCTGTCGGTAGGCTGCGGCTCCCTGACCGTCGAGAAAGCGAGGCTTCTCGTCCCGATTCGCGCGGGAACCTTGGCCTTCCACGGCTCGACGGTGGAGGCGCTCATGGGGCCGCCGACCGAGACGTTGCGGGGCGTTGCCCGCAGCGCGTGGCCCCTCGAGCTTTCGGGCAAGGCATCGCAGGTCTACGCGCCGGGTTTGCTCGGTGATTCGGGTATCGAGCCATGAAGCCCGGCGCCCTTCTCGTCGCCTCGTGGGCCGCTCTTTGGATGGGCTGCACATCAGAGACAATGCCCCCGGCGATGGGTGACGACTGGGGTGGTGGACCAGGGCCGCCGCGGGAATGCATCGACCAGGACGGCGATGGATTCGGACAGCACTGCGGACGCGGGCCCGATTGTGACGACACCCGTGCGACGGTCACCAACGAATGCTTCGTGTGCATGCACGACGCGCCGGGGTGCCAATGCGCGGCGGAGGGCGCGCGCCAGAGCTGCGGCAAGGTTTCGGCCCAAGTCGGAAAGCAGACCACCTGCGTTTCCGGCCAGATGGTCTGCGCGAGCGGTACGTGGGGGGAATGCATCCCCGACGGCAAAGCGACCGAAACCATCGCCACGGCGCGCCATGTCCTCGGTATCGGTCGGGCGACGCCGTGCACCGGCAACCCGTGCGACCCCTACTGCCGTCAATATGCCGATACGCCTGACGAGACGCTCAGCACGAGTGGCGGTCTGCTCGGCACGGACGCCGGCTTGACGCTCGCACCCGGAGACGGCGGAAGCCAAGCCGCGCGCAGCGACGCCTGGTTCATCCGCGACTACGACACCACCGACGCGTGCACGAGCGGCGCCGTGCCCTATTGGAGCTTCTTTGCCTGGAACGCTTCGACGCCGGGCGACTCGCACATCGACTACGACGTCGCGGTGGCATCCTCGGTCGCGGAGCTGGCGGCCGCGCCCATCGATCCTCTCCAGTTTTCCGACCCCCCCGGACCGGTCGCCCTCGCTGGTCAGCCCGTTTCGGCCCGCTCGGGGACGCCCGATACCCAGGTGGGAGGGACGGTCGTCGACGAGACACTCCGAGCCAACCTGCGGGCCCGCACGAGCAAGGTGATGAGGCTCCGGGCGCATCTCTTCGCTTCGCCCGATCGGACCTTCGCGCCCGTCCTGCAGCTCTGGAACCAGTCGATATCCTGTCAGCCGGCCGAGTAGCGGGAGAACCCGCCGACGCCCCCGACGGCCGGAGGCGGCCCACCGCTCGAGGGGAGGCATGAAGGCGCTTCTACGAGGCGCCACTGACTCGAAGGAGCGCCTTCGCTTGTAACGGCATCGGTTTCAGGCACAATCAGCCGATGGGCGTGCCTCCGATTTCGGAGTTCTTGGACGTCGTGAAACGGAGCCTGGCCGCCAAGGATGTCCGAATTCTGGGCGAAGGTGAGGTACCGCCGGCTTCCGAGCAGATGCTCGCCTGCGAGCTGCCCACGGGGCACGTGATGGCGGTGTCGTTCGAGGATCGCCCCGCCAATCCCGACAGCGCGCGGCGCCGGCTGGAGATGCTCGTCCGCGCTTTCGCCTCCACCCTGTCGGCAGCGGGCGAGCCGCACCATACGCTGAACAAGGCCCACGCCCTGCATCACGAGCTCGCGGCGCTGGTGGGGCGAGCGGGCGCGCTCGACGCCGTCGTCATCGACGCCAACTCGCCCGCCATCTGGGGCGGCGCCTCCCTCGAGTTGCCCGAGATCATCGAGGAAGAGCCGGCGCGTGAGCCGGACAACGTCATTCGCATCGATCGGCAAAGCCCCTCCGCGCGGCGATCGGACCTCATCGATCGCGCCCGCGAGCTCGGCATCCGCGCGTTCGAGGCGCTCGCCATCGACCCGCGCGCGATGATGCTCATCCCGCGCGAGGTCTGCGAAGCGCACCGTTTCGTACCGCTCTTCGGTGTTGGCGCCGGGCTGCTCTTGGCCATGGCCGACCCCACCGATCTGGGGGGCGTTCAGCGCGCCGTGCTCGCCACTGGACTCGAAGTGGAGCCCTGCCTCGCCAACGAGCGGCTCATCCAGTTCGTCCTCGCCTGGAACCACGCCGGGGAGAAACGGACCCATGGCGACGTCCTCGGCGCGCTCGATCCGCAGACGCTGAGCGCCCGGGAAGAACTGGCCAAGACGGTCTGCGACCGCTGGGCGCGCCATTTCGCCATCCGGCGAGCCATCCAGGTGGTGCGATCGATGCAGGAGATGGTGATGCTCCACCGGGGCGGCCACCTCAATCGGACCCTGATCGAACCGTCGTTTGCGTTGATTGCGCGATCGTTCGCGGCCATCTATGTACTGGTCGTCGTCTTTCCGGGCCCGTTCGACGAGATCCGAGCCAAGCACGCGATCTCGCAGGGGCTTCCGATCATCGAATCACTGGTCCTTGCGCTGCCACCGCGCGACCCGCCCCCCTCGGTCTCCGGTGCCAAGGCCATGCGAAGCCCTACCCGGCATTGACCTTCTCTGCTACCTAGCCCGCGTCATGTCGTCCATCCAGGTCGTCGCTGTCAGCAAATCCTACGGATCGAAGCGCCTTTTCGAAAACGTCACGGTGAACTTCACCGAGCGTCGGCGTTATGGTCTCACCGGCCCGAACGGGGCCGGCAAATCGACATTCCTCAAGATCCTCTCGGGTGATCTGGAAGCCGACAATGGGGACCTGGCACGCCCCGAAAAAACGTCGATGCTCCGGCAGGATCAGTACGCCTACGAGGACATGCAGGTCCTGTCCGTCGTCATCATGGGCAACAAGAAGCTCTGGGCGGCGATGCAAGAGAAGGAAAAACTCCTCGCGCGGGCCCACCTGACCGACAAGGAAGGCGAGCGGCTGGGCGAGCTGGAATGCACGGTCGCCGAGGAAGACGGCTACACCGCCGAGGCCGACGCGGCGCAGCTCCTGTCCGGGCTCGGCATCGCCGAGGAAGAGCAAGGCAAGCTCATGAAGGAGCTCGCCGGCGGGTACAAGCTCCGGGTCCTCTTGGCGCAGGCGCTCTTCGGCCGCCCCGAGGCGCTGCTGCTCGACGAGCCGACCAACAATCTCGACATCGACGGCATTCGCTGGCTCGAGAAGTTCTTGTCGAGCTACGAGGGCGTTCTCGTGACGATTTCCCACGATCGCCACTTCCTCAACGAGATCTGCACGCACATCGCCGACATCGACTACGAAACGATCATCACCTACACCGGCGGCTACGACGACATGGTCGTCGCCAAAAGCCAGGTGCGCGGCAAGGTCGAGCAGGAAAACGCGGAGCGACAGAAGAAGATCGAGCAGCTCAGCGACTTCGTGGCGCGCTTCGCGGCGGGCACGCGCGCATCGCAGGTGCAGAGCCGCAAGAAGCAGATCGAAAAGCTTGCCTTGAGCGACTTGAAAAAGTCGAACATCGAGCGACCGTTCATCCAGTTTCTCGTCAAGAAACCGTCTGGCAAGCAGACGCTCACCCTCGACGGCATCACCAAGCGTTGGCCCGGCATCACGGTTTGCGAAGGTTTCTCCGCACTCGTCACCAAAGGCGAGAAGGTGGGCATCATCGGACGCAGCGGCGTCGGCAAGACAACGCTTTGTCGCATGCTCGTCTCCGAGATTGCCCCCGACGCCGGCCAGATCGCGTGGGGCCACGAAGCCAAACCCGGCTATCTGGCGCAGGATCATCGAGAAGGGATCGCCAACGGCACCACCGTTTCCGACTGGCTGTACTCCTTCGACAACACCGCCGCACAGCAGGACATCCGTGGCCTGCTCGGGAAGATGCTCTTCAAGGGGGACGAGGGAAAGAAGCCGACCGACGCCCTCTCCGGAGGCGAAGCGGTGCGCCTCATCTTCGCCAAACTGATGCTTACCAAGGACAACGTGCTCGTTCTCGACGAGCCGACCAACCACCTGGACCTCGAGTCCATCGTGGCCCTCGGCGACGCCTTGATGCGCTACGAAGGGACAGCCTTCGTCGTGACGCACGACCGCGATCTCATCGAGTCCTTCGCGACGCGGCTCTTCGCCTTCACCCCCAAGGGGCTCGTCGACTTCAAGGGGACGTACGAAGAGTTCGTGGCCAAAGAGGGCACCCCACCGCGCAAACGCTGAACCTTGCGGGCCGCGCGCCCGTGGCCGCGCCGGGCTTCACTCGGTGCGAATGACCTGGCCGTTCATGGTGAGGTCGATCCACCGCACTTGCGCCGACAAATTCGTTTCCGAGGAGAGCTTCACGCCGAATTTCACCACGCGGGGCATTGTTTTCGGCGCGGGTTGAGGGGGCGCAAACTCGGTCCACGACGAACGCTCGTCGGGCCGGGTGTACGCATGCAAGGTGCTTCCCTGACGCACGAGGCGCAGGTCGCCGCGATCGACGTCGGTCGGAGCGAACCCCCAGTTCTCGAGCGAGCCCCCCGCGTCGCCGCCGAACTTGAAGAGGTTCTTGCCGTCGATCTGAATGCGCTCCACGTATGCTGCCTCTCCCTTGGTGGTGGCGGCGTCGACCACGATGAGCTTCGCCGAACCGTTGCCGCGCGCGGAAAAGTCGCGGAAGCGACCGCGCAGATCGAAATCACCATCGACCTTGACCTTCGCCGTACGCGCGCCGACCGCGTCCCAGGACTTCTCCGCTTGCGCGATCTTCACCCACAGACCGTCGGGCCCTCCTTTGATCTGGCGATTGCCGCTCTGCGCGCCGAAGACGTTCCACGGTTGTCCGAGCTCGGGGGAGGAGAAATCGGCGCGGAAGGCCACGCCCGTGTTGTCGGAGAGATCGGAGCTCGGCAATGACGACCCCCCGGAAGTGGGAGCCGCAGCGGGTGACGTCGCGGAAGTCTCGGCCGGCGGCTGCGGGCTGCTTTTCGCCTCGGGCGCGGAACCGCCGCACGAACACCAACCGAAGAAAATCGCTGCCCAAGCTGCGGTTTTTACCGTGCGCGCGATGATCGCGCGCGCGTCGGAAGCATCGCCTCGTTGCGTCATTTTCATGAGCCGTCCCCAGGAGCCCCACGTACCTCTAACCATGAGTGGGGGGCTCACCCGACGAATTGTAGACCCAAAAGAATTATGCGGTCACCGCTGAAATGGATGGCACAAGTGACGATCTGCACATGGCCAACGTTGACCAGGTCGGCGACGGCCGCTTTGATTGTGACGGCGGCCCTATCGATGGCCCGCTGCGGCGGTGACGACAGCCGGACAACCGGAACGAATACGGGCGGCGGCGCGGGCAGCACGGGTGGCACCGGGGGTGGCACGGGTGGCGCATCGCCGGAAGGTGGGACGACGGGATCGGGCGGCGCAGCCGGTGGCAACGGGGGAGCGACCGGCGGCAGTGCAGGCCAAGGGGGCAGCGCGGGTTCCGGCACCGGTGGCTCGGGTGCCGGTGGCGCCGCGGGGAGCGCCGGCTCCGGCGCGATCGACGCCGCGCGCGACGCCGGCCCTGACATTTCGCGCGACGGCAGCGCGGGCGCAGGTCCCACGGTCGACGGCAGCGCCGATGTAACGCGTCCCCCGCCCACCGACGCGGGCGGCGGCTTCTATCGCGTCGAACGGCTCAACCGCGGCGTCGTCGCCGTCGTCGCCTCCGGCGGGATCTACGTGGGGTGGCGCATGTTCGGCGACGAGCACGACCCGGCCGATCCGAGTGCCATCGCCTACAACATCTACCGCGACGGCACCAAGGTCGCGACGGTCACCGACAGCACCAACTATCGCGACACCGCCGGCACCGCGACGTCGTCCTATTCGGTGCGCGCCGTCAAGAGCGGCGTCGAGCAAGCAGCATCGGAGAGCGTGACACCCTGGGCGCAGAACTACTTGCGCATCCCGCTCCAAGTTCCTCCCGCCGGAACGACGCCCGGATCGCCGCAGTGCGCGACGGCCAACGAGGCCTACACGTACAGCGCCAACGACGGCAGCGTCGGTGACGTGGATGGCGACGGGCAATATGAAATTTTCATCAAGTGGGATCCGTCCAACGCCAAGGACAATTCGCAAGCGGGGTGCACGGGCAACGTCTACATCGACGCCTACAAGCTCGACGGGACGCGTCTCTATCGCATCGATCTCGGTCGGAACATCCGCGCCGGCGCGCACTACACGCAGTTCATCGTCTACGACTTCGACGGCGACGGGAAGGCGGAGATGGCCGTGAAGACGGCGCCCGGGACGCAAGACGGCACCGGACAACTCTTGAAGCTCGGCCCCGCCGCGACTGACGACGACAACGCCGACTATCGCTCCGTCAGCAATACGGGCGGGCGCACCGGCTTCATCTTGACCGGCCCCGAATATTTGACGGTCTTCAACGGGGAGACCGGCGCCGAGGTGGCGACCGTCGCCTTCGACGTGCCGCGCGGGACGGTGAGCGCGTGGGGGGACGACTACGGCAACCGCGTCGACCGGTTTTTGGCGACCGCGGCCTACCTCGACGACACGGGGTACGCGAGCCTCGTCATGGCGCGCGGCTATTACACGCGCACCACGTTGACGGCGTGGAACTTCCGCGGCGGTCAGCTCAGCCAACTCTGGAAATTCGACAGCGACACGACGCCCAGCGACGCCGCAGGCAAGTCTTACCGTGGGCAAGGGTCCCATAACTTGTCGGTCGCCAACATCGACGACGATTTGGGGCAGGAAATCATTTACGGGGCAATGGCCATCGATCACGACGGCAAGGGGAAGTGCTCCACCGGCTACAATCATGGCGACGCGCTCCACGTGAGCGACTTCATTCCCTCGCGACCTGGGCTCGAGGCATTCATGCCCAACGAAGACGGCACCCACCCGACCTACCATCTTCGCGATCCGAACACGTGCGCCATCATCACGGAGGGTCCCATCGTCGCTGGGCAAGACACCGGACGCGCCGTGGCGGCGGACGTCTCGCCCGATAACCCGGGCGCAGAGATGTGGGCGGCGGGAGGAACGCCGCTGCTCGACACCGCGACGGGCAAGAACGTCGGCGCGGCGCCGGCTTCCATCAATTTCGTCATTTGGTGGGACGCAGATGAATCGCGCGAGCTCGAGGACGGCACGACCATCACCAAGTACGGCGGCGGCTCCTTGCAGGCGTGCTCCGAGTGCAGCCAGAACAACGGCACCAAGTCGAACCCGACCTTGACCGCCGATCTCTTCGGCGACTGGCGCGAGGAGATCATCTGGCGAGAGACGAACAGCTCGGCGCTGCGCCTCTACACGACGACGGCGGTGACGACGCGCCGCATCTTCACCTTGATGCACGATCCGCAATACCGGGTCGCGATCGCGTGGCAGAACGTCGCTTACAACCAGCCCCCCCACCCGAGCTTCCACATCGGCAGCGGCATGGCCGTCCCACCGCGACCGAACATCATCGTGCGTTGAGGCGAAAGGAGGGCGCTAGACGCCGACTTTGATGGCGTTGCCGGACACGACGCTGGCCGCGGGAGAGCAGAGCCACACGATGGTCTCGGCGACGTCCTCCGGCTTGGCCCAGCGGGTCACGTCAGCCGCCGGCATGGTCCGTCGATTGGCGGGGGTATCGATGACATCGGGGAGCACGGCATTCACGCGTACGCCGCGGGACTTCCATTCCAACGACGCGCTCTGCGTCAGGCTCACCACGGCCGCTTTGGACGCTGCATAGGATGCCATCCCGGCAGCCCCCTCGTAAGCTTGCGATCCGACCAGCACCGCGGCCGCGCCCCGCACGAGCTTTTCGGCGAAGGCGGCCAGGGTGTGAACCGCGGTCTTGAAATTGACGTCGAGCATGGCGTCGATGTCGCGGCTGGAGAGGGCGTCGAGTCGCGACTCGGCGAACCCACCGGCGCAGAGGACCAGCGCATGGACGCCATCGAATTGCTGCGCGAACGCGCGGACCGCTTCGAGCTGCAACAGATCGACGACGTGAGCGCGCCCCGATCCTGCATAGCCGGGCGGTTTCAACTCGTGCGACGTGGTCACGTGCACGTCGTAGGCCGCCGCGGCGAAGCGTCGCGCGACCGCCGCGCCGAGCGCTCCCGTTCCGCCGGTGACGACGGCGACCAGGGGGGCCGACGTCGTCGGGGAAGACGAGCGGGACATCGACTACCGCTTGGGTTTTCGTCCGGGCTCTGCAGCCTCGCTGAGGCTCTCGGCGCCGAGCGCCTGCATGGCGTCTTTGTTTCCAGGATCCTCCATGCGACCCGGAGGGGGCACGCTGCCATTGCGGTGCCCGGCCTCGGCCGCGGGCGGCGGGACCGAGGCGCCGTTGGCCTTGGCGACAGCGGTTTTCTCGGACTGATTCTTGGGCGGATTGATGGCGGCCTCTTTGGACGGCGCCTCCCCCACGTCGAGCGTGCATTCACCGAAGACGACCTGCAGCTTGCCGTTGGTGGGGGCGAGCTTCACCTCGAGCGACCGGGCGCGGACGATGGTGTTGTCCTTCACGCTGCCGGAGAGTTGAACGGTCTCGGCATCGAATTCGCCGGAGAGCTCACCGTGCGACTGCATCTCCCCGACTTTGACTTTGCCGTGCACCGCGCCGCTGGCGCTGACTTGCAGCGAGGGAGCGGAAACGTCTCCTTCGACTCGTCCTTTGACCACGACCGGGCAGGTCGAGGAAAGCGACCCCTTGAATGAGGTTCCCTCCTCTACAAGGGTTTTCTTGCCGCCCGCGTCCCCACTCTTGAGGTTGTCCATTTAATCTCTCCTGCCTTGGCCATTGGCCTGCTTTGATTGCAAAATCTTCATCCGCAGCTTGCACCCGGGTTCGAACGCAAACCGCGTGGAGGTGGCTGGCTGCTCGACGGCGCCCACCAAGGCTCCGCCCGAACTCACGACGACCTGATCGGCACCGACGATGCCGGGGCTCTTTCTTTCGAAGAAATGACCATTGATGGTGATGTTTCCACCGCCTTTGATCTGACAGTCGGAGAGCACGCCGGCCTTACCGACGATGAGCTCCGTTCCCTTGCCGAGCGAGATCGAGCACTGTTCGAAAAGGCTCTCGATCTCGACGAACGCACCAGCATCGAACTCCAAGGTGGCATTGCGGAGGACGTCCCCCCGCCCGAAGTAGCGGCGATTGGCCACGCCTTCGGTCGGTTCGATGGGTCCTTCCTTGCCGAGAACCGCGGTGACTTTTTCCGCCACCACGCGGCGCGAGCCATCACCTTCGGCGCTGGCGTCGAGCCAATCGGCTTTGATGTCGGTGAGTATCGCGCCTCCCGAAATCACGCCGGCCACTCTCGCCCCGGTGAGCGTCGCGCCAGTAAGATCCGTACGGGTCAAATTGGCGTCGCGCGCGTCGACCGAGGTGAGATCGGCCCGATGCAATACGGCGGAGGTGAGGTTGGCCTTGAGGAGTGACGCCTTGATGAATTTGGCGCGGCTCGCGCGCGTGCCTTCGAGCTGCGCATTGGCCAGCGTGGCGTCCGTGAAATCCGCCTCTTCGATGTTGGCGCCTTTCAGATTCGAGCTGGAAAGGTCGGCCTTCCTCAGCTTGGCACCGCTGAGATCGCACTCCTCGAGCTCGGCGTGCGTCACGATGGCCGTGGAGAGGTCGGCTCCGCCGAGCGACGCCGATTCCATCTGCGCGTAGGTGAGCTTGGCGCCCACGAGATTGGCGCCGGTAAGGTTGGCGCCTTCCAGGTTGGCCCGGCTCAGGTTCGCGCCCGTGAGTACCGCACGCTCGAGATTGGCCCCCTCGAGATCGGCGTTGTCGAGGTTGGCCTGGCTGAGGTCGGCGCCCGCCAAGTAAGTCTCGCGCAAGCTCGCATTCTTGAAGTTGGCGCCTTTGAGCCGTGCGCCCTCCAGATTGGCGCCATCGAGGTCCGAACGACCGAAACGCGCGCCTTCGAGGAGCGCCTTGGAGAGGTCCACGCCACGAAGATCCGCCCGCTCGACTTTTTCGCCTTTGCGAACTTTCTTCAGAATGTCGTCAGCTGTGAAATCGGCCATGGGAACACGATCCTCCACATGAGATGGGAACGATGCGCTAGGTAACGGCTGACTTCTGGCCGTTTGCTTCTTGGAGATATCCTTCGAGTTGTTCGATCTTGCGCTCGAACGGAAGCCGCTCGAGCTGGGCGAGGCGATCGACCTCTCCCAGCCTCGCCAAGAGAACCTTGACCTGCAGAAGGGCCACGGCGCGCGCCTGCCGGAGATGCTTCTTCCTGGCGTGCCCGTCGTCGGACCAGGCCGAGGCAACCGACTCGAACTGCTGGTGCAGCTCGCGCAACTCGGTGGCGAGCTTGGCGAGGTGGTTCTTCTCCGCCGCACGGGTGGCATCGGTGAGCGAGGCAATCTCTTGCCGGTAGCGCTGCACCTTCTCCACGATGCGGGTGGCCAGGCTCTCGCTCATCCCGGTGGTGGCGGCGATCTCGTCGGGCTTGGCGAGAAACAAGTTGTCGAGACTGGCGAGGCCAGCCGCGTAGATTTTGTCGATGGTGATCTTGCGCACTTCGGGGACTTGCTGCAAAAGCGCGTGCACGATGATGGCCTCGCGGCGCCCGCGTTCGCCGTCGAGCCCGAAGGCCTCCGGCATCAGATCGGACAGCTTGCCGTAAGCGGCGATGAGCCCGTCGCGGGTAGAGCCGGCGATGGTCGTTCCCGTGGCGTCGGCCGCGCGGCGGAGCGCCTCGCGATACGCCTCCAACCCGGTGGCGAGATCGCCGAGGTCCATCTCTTTGGCGGCGCGCAGCAACGACGCCACGGCCGGTTCACAAATGGGGATCCAATCGCGCGGCGCTTCACCCCAGCGCACGCCGATCATGAAGTCGCGGACCTGCTGCATGTGGTTGGCAGCGAGAGAGCTGAAGAGGTCGCGAACCTCGGCAATCGACGCGCTCGGCGGCGGCGACGCCGACGGCCTCATCGAACGACGCGTGCCGTTGGCGGAGTCGACGATGGCGCCGAACGCCTCGTCGAGATCGCTGAGAAGCTTGTTCGTCGCGTCGGGCTCTTGACGGGGCGCCGGTGGAAGGCTCCACGATTGGTCAACCTCGGGCTCGTGGATCGTGCTGGGTCGGGCCTGCGCGGGCTGCTGCGGTTGCGGATTCATGGGAGCACCTTGGAATTTGAAGTTCTTGAAGTTCGCTTCGCCGTGCATCGACGACGAGCCGAGGTCGAGCGTGAGAGGGCCATTCTGACCTTCGAGGTTGAGCGGCAAAGGCGAGCGGGGCACCCCCTTGCCGGTGCTCAGGTCCAGCGCGGGCTTGGCGCCCGCACCGGTCGTGCGTGATCCCCCACCGACCGCTGCCGTACTGGTGTCGGGTTTCGGCGGACGCGACGAACGTCGCGACGAAGTGCCCGCCGGCGGAGCCGCATAGGCGGGCGCCGACACGTGGCTGCCGGGTTTCTGCGTTTGCTTGCCCACCGCGCGCGCTTTGGCCGGATCGGCCTGCGCTGCCGCATCCTTGCCGCCTGCACCACGCGAAACGCTCGATGCGGACTTGTCCGAAGAAACGCCCGCGCGCGGTCCCACCTTTCCGTCGCCTACCTGCACGACGGGTCCGGCCGATGCGTCACGCTCGGCGACGGGTGGATTGATCTGCAGCGACGGAGCAACGGGACGCATCGTCCCGCTCTTGCCCTCGCCGCCAGGAGATTTGGAATTGCGCGTCCGCTTCTCCTCGCGCTTGTCCGAGGCGCCCGCCTCTTCTTCGCCCGAAGGTTCTTTGCCGTCACCCTCGCCGGTCTTGTTGAAGAGGCGTGAAAAGATGCTCACCTGATTGCCTCGTCGATGAACATGGATTGTCCGTTTGCCATTATAACGCGATGATGATGAGAGCAGTTTACCGATCGATGGCGCGCTTATCGCCGATCGACCCACATGGTTTTCACGCGTAGAGCGGCTTCAAATAGCGGACTTTTTCGGCGAGAGAAGGCGCTCGACTCGTCTTCTCGTCTTGCCCGTAGCAAAGATGATTACTCGGCGGGTTTCGAAAGACCTATAGGGATGGCAATCATTTTTTCGGCGGCTGACCGCGACCGACATTGGCGCTACCGAGAAAATGCCGAGCGATCGACGTGAGCCCAAAGGCGAGTCGCGGACGGCGCGATTGGCGCGCAACCCGGCGACGCGGACGCCGATGGGGGCTTTGGGCCACCCGAACCGTTTTCTCCACAAGCAGATTTCATGACCCAACCCGTTTCGAGCGGCGCGCGCTGGCTGCGCGACGACGCCTCCTGCACCGAATCTTCCCGCGCGGAATCCGAGACGTTCACCTGCGACGAAACACACGAGGCAGCGTGCGTGGCAGAGCGAGCTCATCGGGTGGCGGCAGCCGCGCCGCACGCTGACGAGCCTGACGGCGGTAGCGCTTCAGAGGGCCCGCCCCCCATCGCGGGGCCCTTTGGCCTCGACTTCTGCCGCCGCGCCGACACCGTCGTCGAAGGATTCCTCTGCAACGAACCGGTCATCGTCTCCAACGCCTGCCGCAAACCCACCAACGCTTTCGACGAGTTCGTGTGCGACGAGCCGCGGATGGAGCGGCTCCAGTGGGCCATCTTGCGCGAAACGTGGGCCATCGTGAAGGCGATCGCGCTCACCTTGCTGCGTGGCAAACGCTGAGCGGCTCTGCCGAGGAAGGGTGGCAAGAAGACCCCGAGGAAGTACGGTTAGCGCGATGACGGCGGCCACATCCCCGAGCGATCACCCCCTCTTTCTCTTCGCGCACGGCGCTGGCGCCCCTTCGAGCTCCCCTTGGATGGTGGCCTGGAAGAAGCGGCTCGCGACGCTCGGGCCCACCGTCGCTTTCGACTACCCTTACATGCGCGAGCGGCGCCGCGCTCCCGACCGCCTCCCCCTACTGATAGCCGCTCATCGTGAAGCCCTGACCGCGGCGAGCGCCCAGCATGCTGGTCCCGCGGTCTTGGCCGGCAAATCGATGGGCTCGCGCGTGGGCTGCCACCTCGCGCTCGAGGAGCCTTCCGTCCGTGCGCTCATCTGTCTCGGCTACCCGCTCAAGTCGCCAGGCAAGCAGGGGGCGGTGCGGGACGAAGTCTTACTCGCGCTGCGGGTTCCCATCCTGTTCGTGCAGGGCACGCGCGATGCGCTCTGCCCGGTCGATCTACTGGAGAGGGTGCGGGCCAAGATGCAGGCCCCTTCGACGTTGCACCTCGTCGAGGGGGGAGATCATTCTTTGACGGTCAGCGCCACGGCACTCCGTGCGGCCGGTGAGAAACAGTCCGATTCCGACGCCCGCGTGCTCGTCGCGATCGAGCAGTTCGTGCGGACCGCCGTGCGCGGTTGAAGGGACGCGGCGCACGACGCATCGCGCGTGTCTCAATGCCGGATCGGCGAGAGGTGGGTCACGTACCAGCGCCCATCCCAGGAGATGATGGTGCTGACGGCGAGCTCTTTCACTTTCTCGCCGATGCGGTAGCGAAGCTTGCCGCCGAATGTCCGAAAATAGCCGATCTTGTTGTACTCCTTGCCGGGCATCACCCAGGTCGGCGTCGTGCCGAGCTCGAACGAGACGAACGCGACGCCCGTCCAGTCCTTGCGCTCGGCATGCAAGGAACCGATGTCGCGGTGGTAGGTGGCCAGCAGCTGGTCGAAGTAGCGGGCAGGATCACCCACGTCCTTCAAAGGAAGGAAGGGTGCCTTGGGGAAGAAGAAGTCGTCGCCCGTCGCGGGATCGTTTCTCGCGATGGCGTCGAGCAAATGGGCAGCGCGCTGCTCGAGGTCCTCGCTCGTGAGCGGCGGGCGCGTTTGGTTCGACGGATCGGGTTGCTTCTCGGACGGCGGCGTGCGTTTCGGCTGCGGCGCGGATGCGCTGGCGACCGCCGGACGCGTCACGTTCATCGCCGCGGGCGCCGCGCCGTCTGCGTCCGATCGCTTCAGCGTGTCCGCGTCCGCGTGCAACAACCTTTCGGAGTCTGTTCGCCCCTCGGTGACGGTTGCGGCCCTCGTGGCCTGCTTCTCTTCTCGATCGCACCCGAGCGCGCCTCCTGCCAGCACACCCACGAGCCAAGGAGCGCCCACGCCGAGAAACAGGGCGAGAACGCCGACCGGTGCTCGTTCATGGTGCGTCCACGCGAGCGCGTGCAAATGAACTAGGCCTCGACGGGCACCCAGCGCTGCACCACGCCGAGCACGGCGTCGCGCGAGACGGGCCTGGTGAGCATCTGCGCGAGACTCGACGAGACGGGCAGGTCTTGGCTGGTCTCGTCCCCGGAAATCCCGACCACGGGAATGGTCGCGATCCGTGCATCTTTTCGACGCTCAGCGAGAAATTCGCGGCTTTTCGTCTGCGGCCGGGCGGAGTCGAGCAGGATGAGCCTCGGCAAGATGCTCTTTTGCCGGAGATAGTCGAGTGCCATCCGCCCGTCTTCGAACGTGACGACGCGATGCCCGTTGTCCTGCAGCACCTCGGTCAGACCTTCGCCGAGCCCTTCGTCATCCTCGATAATGAGGATGTAGTCATTCTGTTCCCAGTCCATGAGTCTCACCCGCATAAAACGACGTTGAATGCATCACCCGTGCCTGCATGCGCTCGTACACGCCACGCCCGTTGGTGCAGCATGCGGAAGAGCTCAGCCTTCTGCAACCAGGTTCGCAATCGGGCCCCCCAAACTTTGGCCGGACCCGCCGCCCCGAGGGGGGCCAAGCTCCGGACCGCGCGGGCCGGCACGGATCGCGCCACGGCCTGACAAGAATGTCATCTCTCGCTGGGCGTCGGGGTCGTGGCCGCGAGGTACGCGCGCGTGATGTCCGTTTCGTCGAGGAACCCGACGATCTTGCCGGACTCGTCAATAACGGGGATCTCCCGCAGGCTGTGCCGCAGCATCTGATCGATAGCCTCGTGCAGGTTCTGGGACATGGGAACCGACAAGGGGGGCTGCATCAGATCGGCAGCCACGGTGACCTTCTCGAAGTCGGGCTGACTGGCAAAGGTCCGCAGCAACTCGGCCTGAATCATCCCCACCATGGCGCCATTCTTGTCGACGACTGGAAAGACGTCCTGCCACGAGCTCTCGGCGAGGTGATGAATCACCTGCTGGGCAGGCGTGGCGAGCTCGAAAGAGACGTAGGGGCGATCACGAACGACGACGTCTGCGGCCCGCATCGCTTCCAGGGCATGGAAGACGAGATCATGCCGGTGAGCGGGCGACTCGCGCTTGCTCGGGAGCTGCGCGCCGTAAAGCGACCGTTTGCGCAGCGCGATGAACGCGACCCCTTCGGCGAGCATGAGGGGCACGAGCAGGTCGTAGCTGCCCGCCAGCTCGCACACCATGACCAGGGAGGAAATGGGGACGTGAGCGATGCCGCCATAGAAGGTTCCCATCCCCACGAGCGCGAAAGCGCCAGGGTCGATGCGAGGGTCCTGCAGCAGAATTTGGAGGGCTCGACCGAAGGCGCCGCCGAAGAGTCCCCCCATCACGAGGGAAGGTCCGAAATCACCCGCGCTCCCGCCGCTTCCAACCGTCAGCGACGTGGCCACGATCTTGACGAGTCCCACCCCGAGCAGCAACTGCACGCCGCGCCATCCTTCCGGAATCCAAGAGGCGCCGACGATGGCGACCTGAGCCGCGCCGTATCCACCGCCGAAGATTCCGACCCCCTGCCCCGCCTGCCCGATGTGGGGCCCCATCAACATGACGACCGGCGTCGCGAAGAGACCGAGGGCGAGACCGCCGAGACCCGGTTTGGCCCAGCCCGGAAGGGGCAGCTTGGCCGTGACACTTCGAACGTGTTGCAGCAAGGAGAGAAAGACGCTCGCCAAGAACGCAATGAGCAGCGCCATGATCGCGTACCAGGGGAGATGCGCCGGCACGAAGGGGTACGCCGGGGCATGCGCGAAGAGTGTCGATTCGCCCAGCAGCGAGATGAAGACCGAATACGCAACGACGCTCGCCAAGAGAGCCGGAATGAGCGCGTCGGATTCGAAGTCATCGCGGTAGAGGACCTCCACGGCCAGCAGCGCCGCGCCGAGCGGCGTGCGAAAGACGGCCGCCATGCCCCCGGCCATTCCTGCAATGAGGAGGATTCGCCGTTCACGTGTGCTCACGCGGAGGTAGCGCCCCACCGTGGAGCCGATCGCGCCTCCAATCTGCATGGTGGGCCCCTCGCGGCCGCCCGAGCCGCCGGCCCCGAGTGTAAGGATCGAAGCGAGCGTCTTGATGCCGACGACGCGGCGGCGCACGACCCCGCCGTGATGGTGGAAGGCGTGCAGCATCGCGTCGCCACCGCCGCCGAGGGCTTCTGGGGCAAACAAGCTGGTGATCACGCCGCCGAGAAGCGCCCCCGCCGCCGGGACCAACACCAACAGCCAAGGGCGAAATTCGGTCGGGTCCAGCGACGGCATGAGCACTTCGCCATGCGCCTTGAGGGGCCGATACCCGGCCAGGTCCTCGAGCAAGAGACGCTGCACGACCTCCAGGGCAACGAAAAACAGCGACCCCACCAGGCCGGTCACGGCACCGACCACGGCGGCATGCAGGAGCATGCGCCCGAGGTTGCGGAATTCAAGCTCCGGCACCGCGGCGGCACCGAGGCGAAGAACACTGAAGCCTGGGCGGCGCTCGGCGCGTTCGGGAAGCGCCATCGGATCGGCAGAGTCTACCTCAGCTGGCTTCGCGGCGATCGGCTGTCGCGAGGGCGCCAGTCAGGGGGCCGAGTGGGCGAGGATCGGCAAGGAGGATCGATCTGACAGCGAGAATCAGACAGAGTAGTGCTAGTCGATCGTCATGTTGAGGGCGCCCCTGCGGGCAGCAGCGATGGGCGGGGTTTCCGGAGCGATGCTTGCGGCGCTCATGGTCGAGCACCGGGTCAGGCCCGTCAGTGACGGCCGACTCGACGCCTACGTACGCGGCTGGGCGCGATCGCTTCTCCGCGTGCTCCACGTCGACTTGAAGGTCGACGCCAGGCCCGGGGCCCTCGAAAAAACAGGCGCACCTCGCCTGGTCGTCGCCAACCATAGGTCCACCGTGGACATCCTTCTGATGCTCCATCTGTTCGGCGGTCATCTCTTGGCGCGAGGGGACATGGCCCATTGGCCCGCCATCGGCGTGATGGCGCGCCGAGCGGGCACGCTCTTCGTCGATCGCGAAGACCCTGCAAGCGGCGCGGCGGCCGTGCAGAGCATGCGCGAACGGCTGCGCCGCGGCATCACGGTCTGCGTTTTCCCGGAGGGGACGACGTTTCGCGGCGACGAGGTGCGCGAGTTCCAGGCCGGAGCCTTCATTGCCGTCGCCCGCGAGAAGGGGCTCGTCACGCCGGCAGGCATTGCCTACGAGACGCCCGACGCCGTCTATGGCGATGAACCGGTGGGCGATCACATGAAGCGGCTCGTGCAAAGCTCGTCGATTCGCGTCGCGGTGGCGGTGGGTGCCCCCTTCTCTGCCGCGGGCGCCGGTGTTCGGGCCCTCGCCGAGCGCGCGCGGGGCGAGGTTCAAGCGCTGGTGGTACGAGCTCGCGGCGCGATAGGCGGCCGACCATGAGCGACGCACCGAGGCGCGAGCAAATCCTTCGCGCTGCCGAGAAGCTATTCGCGCAACAGGGAGCCGCCAGGACGACGATGGCCGATCTCGCGCGCGAAGCGGGCGTGGCCGTGGGAAGCGTCTACCTCGAGTTTTCCTCGAAGGACGCCATCGTGCAGGCGCTCTCCGCGGCGCGGCATCGGCAGGTGATCGATGCCATGCGGCGCGCCGCGGGGAGCGAAGGCTCTTTTGCCGCAAGGCTGAAGAGCATTTTCGACGCGCGAACGTCGGTGCTCCTGCGCTACGCAGAAGAAGGGACGCACGCTTGCGAGCTCGTCCATTGCGTGAGCGCGGCGGTCATGGCCGCGCAAGCGCGCTTCCTCGAGGAAGAGACGGAGCTCTTGGCCGGACTTCTGCGCGACGGCGCGCGAGCCGGAAAGCTCGTCGCGCCCAAGCCAACTGCGGCCGCGCGCACGCTCGTCCGCGCTTATGCCGTTTTCTCGCCGCCACAACTCTTCGAGCTTCCACGCGACGATGTGCGTGATGCACTTCGCGCCATGCACGAGCTCGTACTTCGCGGCTTGCTCGTCCGATAGCGTGCCGAGCGAGTGATTCGACAGCGCCTGACTGGGGGACGCGCCCAGGAGGGCCGCGGTCGTCGGCCAGAGCGTCCTTGGCCGGGGGCAGCCCTTGACGGCCCCGTGAACGGAATTAGGTTTCGTTCACTACGGTTCACTCGCCTCCCGGTAAATCCGTTGCCGCCGGGCGCGTGACACGGGGCAAAGCCCCGAGAAGGAGTCTTCGATGAGCCAGCTGCGCGGCGGCGCAAGCGCGCCTACGTCCCCGTTTCCTCTCTTGCCTTTGCGGACCGGCGCACTCTTCCCCGGCACGGTGATCACGCTCCCCGTCGGGCGCAAGCGCTCGGTGGCCTTGGTCGAATCGCTGCACGCCGGCGACGTCATCGGCACGGTGACCCAGAAGGATCACAAGATCGCCGATCCCGGCCGCACCGATCTCTATGACGTGGGTACCTACGTGCGGGTCGTCGACATCGCCCGGCTTCCCGGTGGCGAGTACCGCTTGTCGCTCGAAGCGCTGAACCGCTTCAAGCTGACCAACGTCTCCGTCGACGGGACCTTCTGGCTCGCCGAAGCGACGGTCATCGACGAGCAGAACGAGGACACGCAAGATGCGCGGCTCTTGGCCGACTCTCTGCGCGAGCGCGTGCAAGAGCTGGTCGGCAACAGTGGAGGCGCGCTCGCCCAGGTGGCGTTGTCCGCCGCCGAGCCCGGCCTCTTCGCCGATCAGGTCGCATCGACCCTCGGTCTTGGTACCGAGAAAGAGCTCTTGGTTCTGCAGGAGACCGATGTCCCGGCGCGGCTGCGCCTGGTGGCAAAGCTGCTGACCGAAGCCAAGGCCGTGGCCGAGGCCAAGCAGAAGATCGACGCCGACGTGCGCCAGGAGATCGGACGCGGACAGCGCGAGGCCATCCTGCGCGAGCAACTCAAGGCGATTCACCGCGAGCTCGGTGACGGCAAAGAGGACGGCGAGCTCGGCGGCCTGCGCAGCCGTCTCGACAAGGCGGGACTCTCGGAGGAAGCACGAGCGGTGGCCGATCGCGAGTTCGCGCGGCTGGAAGGGCTGAACCCACAGCAGGCCGAGTACAGCGTCATCCGCACCTACCTGGAGTGGATCGCGGAGCTGCCCTGGAGCGCCAAGGCCGATGCAAAAGACGATCTCATCGAGATTGCGGCCAAGCTCGATGCGGACCACTTCGGACTCGAGGAAGTGAAAAAGCGGATCCTCGAGCATATGGCGGTGCTCAAGCTCGCCGGTCAAACGCACGGGAGCATCCTCTGCCTCGTCGGCCCTCCCGGCGTTGGCAAAACGTCGCTCGGACAATCCGTCGCCGATGCGACCGGACGTCCCCTGGTGCGCATCTCGCTCGGCGGCGTGCGCGACGAAGCGGAAATCCGCGGGCACCGGCGAACGTACGTGGGAGCGCTGCCGGGGCGACTGCTCCACGCCATGAAGAAGGCCAAGGTCCGAAATCCGATCGTGCTGCTCGACGAGGTCGACAAGCTCGGTACGGGGTGGATGGGCTCGCCGGAAGCGGCGCTGCTCGAGGTGCTCGACCCCGAGCAGAACAAGAGTTTCACCGACCACTACCTGGAGATCCCCTTCGATCTGTCGGAGGTGCTGTTCCTCTGCACGGCCAACGATATCTCGACGTTGTCGCCTCCGCTGCGTGACCGTCTGGAGATCATCGAGCTGCCCGGCTACACGGCGGACGAGAAGCAGCGCATCGCGCGCCACCACCTCATCCCCAAACAGCTGAAGGCGCACGCCATCCCCACCGGCACCTTGACGCTGACCGATGACGCGCTGGCGGCCATCGTCCGCGACTACACGCGCGAAGCGGGGGTCAGGCAGCTGAACCGTGAGTTCCTCAAGCTGTGCCGGGCCTTGGCGCTCGAGATCGCGCGCGCTCACGACGGCAAGACGCACGAGCTGCACGTCGGCGTGGACGACTTGCATCGCTATCTCGGCAAGGTGCGGTTCTTCAGCGAGGTTGCGGAACGTACCAGCGTGCCGGGAGTGGCGACCGGTTTGGCGTGGACGCCGGTGGGCGGAGACATCCTCTTCATCGAGACGTCGCGCATGCCCGGCAAAGGGCGCGTCGAGATCACCGGGCAGCTCGGCGATATCATGAAAGAGTCGGCCAAGGCGGCGCTCTCTTACGTGCGCAGCCACGCCGAGGAGCTCGGCGTGAACGTCGAATCGCTGGAAACCCAGGACCTCCACATTCACGTCCCCGCTGGCGGCGTTCCGAAAGACGGGCCGTCCGCCGGCGTGACGATGTTCACCGCGCTGACATCGCTCTTGTCCGGGCGTCGCGTGCGTTCCGACACGGCCATGACCGGCGAATGCACGCTGCGAGGGCGCGTTCTGCCGGTGGGCGGAATCAAGGCCAAGGTCCTGGCCGCGCATCGGGCGGGGATCACGCGCGTCATTCTTCCGCAGAAGAACGCGCGCGACATCGACGATGTACCGAAGGAGGCGCGCGACGCGATGGAGTTCATCCTCGCCGACGACATGAGTCAGGTGATCGCCGCCGCCCTCGAGCCGCTCGACGCGCCGGCGCCCGCGCTCGAGCCCGGCGCGCCCTTGCCCGTGACTCCGGTGGCGCCTGGCATGCGGACTTCGGCGTAGTCGGCGTGCTCGCCAGGAGGGTCGGCGGTGACGAGCCGCCGACCGTCTCCTCGCGCCGCAGTTATTTGGCGGCGCCCTCGGCCGTACCGAGGGCGCCGTTCTGCTTGAGGATCGCGACCGGCACGCTGGCGAGCTCGCGCTTCTCGCCCTCGATTTCCCGTAGGTCGACGCGGACCACTTCGCCCTTTTTGGGCTCGGTCTCCACGCGGGTGACCACGAACCGCGTTGCCTTGGGAAAGACGACGCCACCGAATTTGAACTCGGCGCCGAGCTGGAGGGTACGCCCGACGGACCCGTCGGGCCAGGTGACGTCGTCGGGGGACAGCGCGGCCAGGAGTTGCTCGACCGTTACCCCACGCATCAGTCGCTTGGCGCCGCTCGTTTCACGCAGATCGAGCTTGGCGGGGCGGCCCGTCTTGTCCTTTTCGACTTTGTCGATTTGCAGTGTCGAACCTCGCTGGAAGACGACGCCCCCCAGTGAAAGCTCGCGCACGATGGGGATCTGCGCGGCTACCTTGAACACGGCGGTGCGATCGGCGCCCGATGATCCGGCGCCGGACGCTGCCGTCAGGGCGGTGAGAGCCTCGAGTGTGATCGCCTTGAAGATCTTCTTGTCGCCGTCCATGCGCTGCAGGTCGAAGCGGTTGTTCTCACCGGCATTGTCCTTCTTGATAGCGGCGATCTTGAGCTCCGTGCCCTTGGGGAGCGAGACGCCGTTGAGAACGGCATCGCGCGTGATCTTGAGCACCGCGCCTTCTTCGATCGTCACCGTATCGGCGCGCGCACTGGCGGGCGCAGTTCCGAGCGCGAGGACGAGAGCGGCGATGCGCGCCCAGCGTGTAGACAAACCTGACGCGACGTAAGCGCGAAGCGATGTCACCATTGCGCAATTGTACAAGGCAACGTCGCAGCGTGCGAGTTGGCGCAAGAAGCGCCGACCCTCGTCACTGCCTACACCGGGGCAGGTTCCGCGGCCTTTGCCGGCGCGAGCCCCTCGGCGAAATCGAGCGCGATGAGCGGCGCGTCGGGATTGTCTTTGTGCTTGATGAAAGCCAGCACATCGATGCCGTCGCGCGAGAACGCGCTGATCCGTTCCTTCCAAGCGGCGCGCTGCTCGGGCGTGTAGCCGTCCCGCCGGAGGCGGATGTAAGTATGCCCGGCGGTGATCTTCACCGGACAATCGAACTCGTCGTTGTCGTTGATGCACAAGGCAGCGCCATGCTTCTCGAGCAAGCGGTAGGTGTCGTCGTCGAACCACGAAAGGTGGCGGAACTCGAACGCGCTGCGCGGCGATCCTGGCAGCGCGGCGAGAAAGCCTTCCAGGCGTCCGAGGTCGCGTTTGAAGTTGGGGGGCAACTGATAAAGAACGACGCCGAGCCTGTCGCCGAGCCGCGGCAACGCCTCCAGCAAGTACCGGAGCGAGTCCGATGGGACGACCAGGCGCTCTCGGTGCGTGATCCTCTGCGATGCCTTGATGGCAAAACGAAAGTGCTCGGGCGTGGCTTCCCGCCAGGCGTCGAGCGATTTTTCGGTCGGCATACGATAGAACGTGGAATCGATTTCCACGCCGTTGAGACGCGTGGCGTAATACGAGAGAAAGCGCGCGTCGGGAAGATCGGCGGGATAGAAATTCTTCTTCCATTCCTTGTAACTGAACCCCGACGTACCGATCCAAGCGGGCATGGCGGGGTATGCTAGTACGAGTTGGGCGTCTGTCACCACCCGGCGACGCCGAGGCGCTGAACGATTGGACACGTCGGATGCTTGATCTTCACTCGATGATGACGCCAAGCACCGAGAGAAATGCAGAACGTTGGATCGTGCTTGCGATTCTCAGCGCGTTTTCCTTGGCCGGGTGCGAGCTCGAAACACCGGTCTTCGATGGCGACGCCAGAGCAGGCTACCCCGAGGTTACGACCGACTCCGGCTGTGTCTGCAGTTACCCACCCAGTGACAATTCGTTCAAGACCGTTCTCGCGTCGCTGTCGTGCGTTTGCGGCGCCCCAGGCAGGCCCTGTGCAAACTATGATGTCGCTATCTCCAGGTGCCAGTCGGAGCCCTTTCTCGATCTGTTCGTCGAGAGAACATATGCGGCTTGCAATCTCGTCGCCGTGAGTTTCCATACCGGCTTTGTCGGCGGTGATGACGTTTACGACGCCATCACGCACGAACTCGTAGGCACTTCCTGGGGCTCCGACGTCCCGTTCCGGGACCCCTGTGACAGCACCGATGTCCACTTGGTCAAGGCCGGAACTCTCCCGCTCGCCCATTGCCAGGTAACGCAAACGAGGAAATTCTGCCCGCCGAGCGATGGCGGACTCGCGGGCGGCGCGCCGCTCGGTCTCTGATTCATACCGCTCCCACGTCCGCCCCTCGCCGCGCCGGCGGTTCGGCTTCCGTTCACGTACCGCCTCTCACCATCGTTTCGAGCCGCGTCACTGCGCGCGCGACGTCGGGCCTCTCGGCGAGCAAATGGCGCATGGGGTCACCGCGCTCTTCGATACGCGCCGGCACGGAGAGCATCGACCAGCGCGTCGGCGTCAACGTGGCATTCACTTCGTCCCAATCGAGCGGCGTCGACACGGTGGCGCCCTCGTGGGCGCGCACGGAATAGGGCGCGACGATGGTGCGCGAGCGACCGGTTTGTCCGGTGTCGATGTAGACGCGCTGGCCGCGCTCTTTGATGCGACGTTCCATGGTGCCGATCTTGGCGTGCAGGCGCTCGAGCAAGCGCCCGATGAGCTCGACCAGCGCCTTGGCAGTGGCAAACGTCACGCTGGGGCCCATCGGCACGAGGACGTGCAACCCCGACTGACCCGACGTCTTGGGATAGCCGACGAGACCGAGCTCGCCGAGGAGACGGCGCAACGAGAGCGCGAGCTCGACGGCGTGCGAAATAGGCGAGGAGCCGATGTCGAAATCGAACGTGATGAAATCGCACATGTCGATCGTCGCGGTGCGCGCGGCGAGGACGTGGATGGGAATGCATCCCAGGTTGGCGATGTAGAGCAGCGTGTCCGGGTCATTGACGAGAAAGCAAGTGACGCGACTGCCACCGTCTTCGTCGCGCGCAATGGTGATGGTCTTCACCCAGCTCGGTGTGCCTTGCGGGACGTTCCACTGATAAAAGTTCTTTCCGGCGATCCCGTCCGGGTAACGAACGAGCACCACCGGGCGATCGCGCAAATGGGGGAGAAGCGCGTCGGCGACGGCCGTGTAGTAATCGCAAAGGTCCTTTTTGGTGAGCTTGTCGTTCGGCCAGAAAACCTTCTTGGGATTGCTGACGACGACCCGCGACGGGTGCGCCTTGGGGTGCGGCGCGGCGACGTCGGATACAGGGTCACCGTCGAGCGCTCCGGCGGATGACCCATCGCCATCGGCTTCTACCCGATCACCCGTGACGCTGGCGTCCCCGGATGACGACATCGGCGCGGGCGGCGCCGCGGTGCATTCCTCGGGTTTCACGTCCTTGCGAATCCCGCGAAAGACGGGATGACGGAGCCGGCCTTCGCCCGTCCAGCCGCCGAATCGCACGTTGACCACGACCTCGGGTTTGACGAACGTACGGCGTCGCGGGGTCGGCTCGAACTCGCCCTCGGCCGGCGTGTGATCGATCGCGAGCGGCGCGAGACGCGCGAGCAGCTCGTCGATGGTGCGCTCGTCGAGACCGCTGCCCGCCTTGCCGCGCACGAAGAGCTGGCCGTTCTCGTAGCCGCCGAGATCGAGTGCCCCCAACCTTTGGCGCGTCCCCTCCCCTTCGGTAAAGCCGATGACGACGAACTCCTCGTCGCGGTCGCATTTCACCTTGACCCACTCGCCGGTGCGCTTGGGCCCCGACACGTACGTCGAGTCGGCCCGCTTGGCGACGACGCCTTCCAATTTCTCGCGCTGGCAAAACGCGTAGAGAGGTCGGCCGTCGTTGAGGAAGTGATCGAGCACGCGCAGCGCGCCTTTGCCCTGGATGAGCTCGGCGAGGAGCGCCTTTCTCGCGACGAGGGGGAGCGGGCGCAAGTCCAAACCGCCGAGCGCGAGCAGATCGAACACGACGTACGTCACCGGGTTGTCCGTCCAAATGAAGTTGCGCGCTTGCGGCTTTTGCGCCGTCATGCGCTGTTGCAGCCGCTGGAAGCTCGGCCGCCCATTTTCGTCGAAAGCGACGACCTCACCGTCGAGCACCACCCGCTGCGCGGGCAGGGCTCGCATGGCGCGGACGATCTCCGGGTAATGGGCATTGGCGGATCCGAGCTTGCGAAAGAAGAGCGCCGCGTCTTCCCCCCGCTTGTCGGCGATGATGCGAAACCCATCGAGCTTGAGCTCATAGAGCCAGCCGCGCCGGTCGAGCATGGCTCCATCCGCGAGCGGATCGGGGACTTCGGGGTTGATGCAGAGCATGGCTACGAGGTGCCGGCTGTCGACGGTCCCCTCTTTGGCGCCGAGCTGGCGCGCGCGCTCCTCCAGCTTTTTGGCGACCGCCGTGCTTTCGGCGAGCTCCTCCACGGTGAGTCCAGAAAGGATGCTGCGCGGCTCGGTGTCGACGATCGATTCTTTCTTGACATAGGCGTCCGGCTTTTTGAGGAGGAGCCACTCGTTCTGCGGCGCGCCGGCGCGGTGGGGCTCGCCGTGAACGTCGAGACCTTCGCGCGGCTTCGCGTCGGCCACGCGGCCCGCGCTCCCTTTCTGTCGCTTGCGACCCTCGCTGCCAGTCAAGACGAGACCGAATCGGCCGCGGAGCTTGTAACCGCTGAGCTCGAAGTCGATTTTGCCCCGCGCAACGCCGTCTTCCCCAGTTCCTTCGAGATAACGGACGCGTCCCCGATCCCACACGATCATGGCCCCCGCGCCGTAGTTGCCTTCCGGGATGACCGCTTCGAACTCGAGGTATTCGATGGGGTGGTCCTCGGTCTCCACCGCCAGCCGCTTGTCGGCGGGGTCCAGGCTGGGGCCGCGCGGCACCGCGAAGCTCCGCAGGACGCCGCCGAGCTCGAGCCGCAAATCCCAGTGCCGGCGCCGCGCATCGTGCAAATGGACGACGAAAACCCCGCCCTGCGTTCCGCCACCGCTATACGCAGGTTCAGGGCCAAACGGCTCGTTGGTGCGCGCCCTGTCCCTTTTGGCTTCGTAGGTAGCAAGCTTGGGCGAAGATTTGGGCAAAGCGAATATCCTCGGCTAGCATGTCGCCATGGCCGCCCGCGCTATCGGAACGGGGACGATCTCGTTCGGTTTGGTATCGATTCCCGTCAAACTCTACACGGCAACTGCGTCGGAAGCCGTTTCTTTCAACCTCATCCACACCAAGTGCAAAGGCAGGATCAAACAGCAGATCTTTTGTCCCACCGACAACGAGATCGTCGAGCGCAACGACCTGGTCAAAGGCTACGAATACGCAAAGAACCAGTACGTGCTCTTCACCGAAGAGGAGCTCGATGCGCTCGAAGCCGCAAAAACCAATAGCCTCGAGATCGTCGAGTTCGTGCCGGCAGAGACCGTCGACTGGATCTACATTTCCAAGACGTATTACCTCGGCCCCGACAAGGGTGGCGACAAGGCCTACAAGCTCCTCAGCGCAGCGATGGAGCGAACGCAGAAGATCGCCGTCGGTCGCTACTTCACGCGCGGCAAAGAGCAGCTGGTGCTCCTCCGGCCCTACAAAAATGGGCTCATGCTGCACTACGCGTATTACGCGAACGAGGTGCGAGCATTCGACGAGGTCGACACCGGCGCCGTCATTGCGACCAAGCCGATCGAGGACGAGCTCGCCGACAAGCTCATTGCGCAACTGACGATTCCCGAGTTCAACCCCGAGCAGTACCGGGACGAGTACGTCGAGCGCGTGAAAGCAGCGGTCGAGCAGAAGGTCGCAGGCCAGGAGGTCGCGATCCCGCCCGAGCAGCCGCCGGCACAGATCATCGACCTCTTCGAAGCGCTCAAACGCAGCCTTTCCGAGGCGGGTAGCGCGGCCAATGATGCTGCGTCGCCAGCGGGGAGCCGAGGGGCAGCCGAAGCTTCGGACGCCGAAGGGGCCAGTGGGGAGGCCAAACCGCCCAAGAAGGCGGTCCCCCGCAAATCGGCCCGCGGCGCCAAGCCGGCGACCGGTTGATGGCGGAGAACTGAGAGCGTAGTGCTAGGTGGACGGTCGAACGGCTACTTCGACCATCGATCGGGCTGCCTGAGCGTTTGGCGTCGTGTTATGCGGTATCGAGCCGCGTCATCACGATGCGCCGGTTTTTGCGCTCGGGGTGCGGCACGACCTCGAACTTGACCACCTGAAGCTGAGGCGGCGGAGGGGGCGCGGCCTTACGCACGGGGGCTGTACCGTCGGCGCGACGCCGAGGTCGGCGGGGCTGGCCAACCGGGATGTCGAATTGTCGCACCACGACGGCGCGCGCGGCATCCGCGGCCGCGGGCGAAGGGCGCAAGATTCTCGTCGGCTTCGGCCGTGCTTCTTTTTTCTGCTGCCGCGCCAGCTGCTCGACACCTGCGGCCCGAACCGCGGCGAGGAGATCGGTGACGAAGATTTTGCTCAGGCGATCGACTGCCGCGCGAAAGCTTTCCATCAGAGCGGCGATTACCCCATCGAGCTCCTCACTTCAAGGGCGCCGCGCGTTTTGTGACGAGACTTCTTCGCCTCTGGGCAACGATTCGGGGTGGGCCCGACCGCGCAACACCTCGTTACCGACATCCTCGAAGTGTCGCAGCAGCGTACGTGCAGCGCTCGGATCGTCTCGCCGGGCCGACGTTCGCCGGGCCGCTTCGGCGAAAGGACCGTACAGGCGGAGCTGCCCGAGGAGGTCCTCCAAGAAGCCGTCGTAAGCGCGCGCCTCGCTCGACGTCAGCGGGCCCCCGTGGTCGCAAGGCCTCCCTTCATCGGCGGCTACGCGACGGCGCGCACCCATCTTCAGCTTCATTTTCAAGGCGGCGAAGAGAAAAACCGCCGAGCCATTCATGTCCGCCGCCACATGCTGCCAATCGCGAGTGAAAGTGGGGTCGAAATGGCTTTCGAACTCCGCCCATGCGCGTCGCCGGATCGCCCGATGAAGGCTCATGAAAAATCCAACTTGCCCTTGGTGGTGCTCGGGGTCGATGAACTTGTCGAGATGGCATAGATCATGGACGGTGAAGGCGAGGGCATCGGCGTGAGGGTGGGTTTGGACGCCGTCCGGTAAGAGCGACACACAGCGGCGCCCCTCGGCTTGAAGCGCAAGAACGTCGGCGGCCGGCGGCACCGTGGTCAAGAGCTCGACCGGAAAACCGTCGGCCCAAGCCAGGAGTGCCCGCGCCACCGCGATCGACACGCGATGCATCCGTCGCTCGGCGATGAACCGCACGACCGGCGATGGCGAGGCCGTGGCAAGGGGCGGTACGCGCGCACCCTGATGAAACAGGCGTCCCGAGGAAGCGCGCACTTTGCCAATGACGTACGCGCACGCTCGCTCGGCGTCGGCGTGACTCGCCGTCATCGAACCGAGGACTGGTCGAGGATGACGCTTGACGCCGGACGACATGGAAAGATCTATACTCCAGCTCGCTTCGCGCTAGCACGACTCTGCCGGTCGTGCTGGTCTCGACCCACGGAGCACCCCCATGAAGAACAAGATCGCGGTGTTCTGGCCAGGTGACGCGCGCGACATCCCCAACCAGCTCGCCCGCCCCAGCATCGAAGAAGCGACGGCGCAGCTCGAACGCGCATTGCGCAAGCTCGGCCGCGAACCGTACCTCTTGCCAGGGATCCTCTCCAAGCCGCACCACGCCATCGAGAAGCTCGGCCCCATCACCGACCCCATGATTGCCGTCTGTGTGCATTGGCTCTACGCGCCTCATACGTGCGACGGCGTCGTCGGCAAAGACAATCCCTTGCTTTTGGCCAGCAACTTCTCCGGTCGATGGCCGGGCCTGGTGGGGCTTCTCAACACGGGCGCTTCGCTGGAGAGTCTCGGCCGGCCCTTTTCCCGCGCCTGGACCGACGCCCCCGATTGGACGACGGACGAGCGGTTCATGGATCGGCTCTCCGAATGGTGCAGTACCGGTCGCATTTCCTACGAGCAAGACGGCATTGCCTACCACGCGCCGATCGCAGAAAAAGCGGCGGCCATCGCGCGCGAAGTGGCCGCTGAAATCCGCAAGCGGCGGGTGCTCATCCTGATGCTGGGCGACACCTCGATGGGCATGATCAACGGCTACTTCGGACCACGGCTCCTTCACCCTTACGGCTTTGCCGAGCACAAAGTCGATCAGGCGTGGATCATCGACCGCGGCCGGCGCATCGAAGAAAAGCGCATCGCCGCGGCGTTGGCATTTCTTCAGGAAAAAGGCGTGACTTTTCATTGGCGCGCCGACAAAGCCGAGGACTTCGACGAGACTTCGACACGAGAGCAGCTGCGTGACTACCTCACGGTGCTCGACATGATCGACGAGTTTCACGCTGATTGCCTGGGTTGGCAGTACCAGCTCGGGCTGATTCCCCTGCGCCCTCCATCCGACCTCGCGGAAGGGCTCTTCAATGGGACCTGTCGTCCGGAGTCGAGCGGGGACACCATCGCCACCGCCACCGAAGCCGACCAGGGCAATGTCATTCCCATGGAGATGATGAAGCGCCTGCTCAAGAAGAAAGGACTTCATCAGGCGGTCATGTTCCACGACGTGCGCTGGGGCGCCGCCCACGAAGGTCGCTTCCTGTGGGTGCTGCTCAACTCCGGCTCGTGCGGACCGTACGCCTTCAACCACGACCCCGACACGCTGCGCGGCGCCCACTCCTATCGCCAACCTTCGCTCTACTTCCCCACCGCCGGCGGCACGCTGACCGGGGAGAGCCTGCCCGGCAAGATGACCTGGGCGCGCGCCTACGTGAAGCAAGGTGTGCTGTGGATGGATATCGGTAAAGGGGAGGTGGTGAAACTGCCGGCCGAGGTCCGCGATGCGTGGTGGAACGGCACGACGCGCGAGTGGCCCTTCATGGCCGCCGACATGGGCATCGGGCAGACGACCCTCATGGCCCATTACCTCTCCAACCACGTGGCGGTCGCTTATGGCGACATCTTCGAGGAGATGGTCGCCTTGTCGCAGGAGCTCGGCTTTCGCGTCCGTATCCTGCGCGACCGGAACAGCTGATGGCCAGCGGGACCAAGGACTCCGCCTATGTCGGCATCGATGTGGGGACGGGGAGCGCCCGGGCGGGAATCTTCGACGGTCAGGGGCGACGACTCGGCATGGGGACCGCCCCCCTCGCCATCTTTCGCCCGCAGGAAGACTACGTCGAGCAGTCGTCGGAAGACATTTGGCGAGCCGCTGGACAAGCGGTCCGCCTGGCCTTGAAGGAAGCGGGGTTCGCCGAGAAGGACAGGGGGCGCATCGCCGGCATCGGCTTCGATGCGACCTGCTCGCTCGTCGTGCTCGGTCCCGGAGACGAGCCGGTCACGGTGAGCCCCACCGGCCGCGACGAGCAGAACGTCATCGTGTGGATGGATCACCGCGCCATCGACCAAGCGCGCACCATCAACGAAGGGCGACACGACGTGCTCACGTACGTGGGAGGCGCGATCTCGCCGGAGATGGAAACGCCGAAGCTCATGTGGTTGAAACGTCAGTTGCCAGCGAGCTGGCAGCGCGCCGCGCGCTTTCTCGATCTCCCCGACTTCTTGAGCTACCGCGCTACGGGCGTCGATACGCGCTCGCTCTGCACGACGGTGTGCAAATGGACGTACCTCGGACACGAGCCCCCGGCGGGGAGGTGGGACGCGCATTTCTTTCGAGCCGTGGGGCTGGAGGACATCGCCGACGCGCAATTTGCCAAGATCGGCCAGGTGGTTCGGCCGATGGGCGAAAAAATCGGGGGGCTCACGACCAAGAGCGCGGCAGAGCTCGGCCTCGCGCCGGGGACGGCGGTCGCTGTCTCGATCATCGATGCGCATGCCGGAGGCCTCGGGCTGCTCGGTGTTCCCCTCGACGGCACGGCGCCCACCGAAGCGACGCTCGAACAGCGCGTGGCCCTCATCGGAGGAACGTCGAGCTGCCACATGGCCGTGTCGCGCGAGGCGAAGTTCATCAACGGTATTTGGGGACCTTACTGGTCGGCGATGGTGCCGGGGATGTGGCTCACCGAGGGGGGTCAATCGGCCACCGGTGCGCTCATCGATCACACCATCGACACCCACGTCCGCGGCGCCGAGCTCCGCGAAGGCGCCGCGCGAAAGGGAACCACGGTGTACGAGCTTCTCAATGCGCGCCTCGACGAGCTCCGCGCGCGCGGCGAGCATCCCTTGGTCGGCGAGCTGACGCGCGAGCTGCACGTCCTTCCGGACCACCACGGCAACCGATCGCCGCGCGCCGATCCGTCTCTGCGCGGCATGGTGAGCGGCCTCAAGCTGACCGACTCCGTCGACAGCTTGGCCTTGCTCTACCTGGCGACGGTGCAGGGCATCGCGCTCGGGACGCGGCACATCATCGAAGCCATGAACGCCAAGGGGTACGACATCCGCACCATCATCGCCTGCGGCGGCGATGCCAAAAATCCACTCTTCGTGCGCGAGCACGCCGAAGCAACCCGCTGCCGGCTGGTCCTCGCCAAAGAGCCAGAAGCCGTGCTGCTCGGAGCGGCCATGCTGGGGGCGGTCGCAGCGGGACGGTACCCTTCGCTCCTGGCCGCGATGGGAGCGATGAACGAGGCGGCGACCATCGTCGCGCCGAGTGAGGGCGACCTGGAACGCTACTACCAGGGCAAGTACCGCGTTTTCCAGCGCATGCACGGCGACCAGCTGGCCTACCGAGCGCTGATGCAGACGTAGCCGCAGAAGCGCGTTTCAAAATCCCAGATCGGCCAAACTGAGCTCGGCGAAGCTTCCCACGACGAAGTCTGCGCTCGCGTAGCGCGCGCGATCCATGTGCGGATCGGGAAACCCGATGACCCGCATCCCTGCGGCGCGTGCAGCAGCGACGCCGTTGGGGGAGTCCTCGATCACGACGCAGCTCTCGGGCGGCGCTCCCAGCTCCTCCGCCGTCACCAAGAAGATGTCGGGGGCCGGCTTGCCGCGCACGACACGCGGATGGTCGCCGCAGACGATGGTCGAGAAAATCGAGAACCAGGCGCGATGCCGGCCGGTCTTCAATTCGAACAATGCCGCGTCGGTGCTGGTAGCGACCGCGATGGGGATCTGGCGGCGGTGAAGCTCGCGCGTGAAGGCTTCCGCGCCGACAATCGCTTCGGTGTTCGCCAGGAGTTTTTCCAGGAGCGGCGTCCGCTGGGCGAGGTATTCCTCGGGCGTGATGGGAAGCTCGAGTGCCTCGATGAGAAACTCGGCCGAATCGAAGGCCGGGCGCCCGATGAGATCCGCTTTGACCGTCCAGTCGAACACCTTGCCGTGCTCGGCGGCGATGGCGCTCGTCACCTGGGTATAAAGGGGCTCGGTGTCGAGCAGGACACCGTCCATGTCGAAGATCACGTAGCGGATCGGGGCGCGCAGCTTCAAAAATCGACTCGACGACCGTCGCTAGCTCTTCAGGCTCGAAAGTACGGCGAGGATCTCGGCACCGTGCCCGCTCGGGTTCACCTCCGGAAAGACCTTGGAGATCTTGCCCGCGCGGTCGATGACGAAGGTCACCCGTTTGGCGGTCCCCATGCGAAGCGGCACACCGAACGCCTTGGCGATGGCGCCGTCCTTGTCCGGCAGGAGCAAGAACGGCAGGTTGTATTTGCTGGCGAAGGCGGTGTGCGAGGCGTTGTCGTCGGTCGACACGCCGAGAACCACGGCGCCCGTTTGCTGGATCTTCTCGTGAAGATCGCGGATCTCGCCCGCTTCCTTGGTGCAGCCGGGGGTGTCGTCCTTCGGATAGAAATAGACGACGACCGGTTTGCCCTTCAGCGCGGCCATGCTGACGTGGGTGCCATCGTGGGCCGTGCTCTCGATGAGCGGCGCGGGCGACCCTTCGATCGCGAGCCCCGTGGGAGCGGCGGCGGGTGCCGGACCGGCAGTCTTGTCCGATTGGCAGGCGGCGAGCGCGCACGCAAACACGAGAACGAGGGGCGAAAGGAGCTTCATCGATCGGAACTTTCGGCCGCTTCGCCGACAAAGCAAGTCATTTCTTGATGACCGACGGGCGGGGGGACGCGTCGTGGAGGTCGAGCTGCGCTCCCCCGGCTACTCGACGAAGATCGCCCCGGTCATCCCCGAGCTCGCGTGCACCGTGCAGTAGTACGGAACGGCGCCGGCCTTGGAGAGGGTGACCGTCACTTCCGATCCCGCGCTCGTGGCGGGGAGCGCGCTCGCCGGGTCGGGCGTGGCCGTCGATCCGGTCACGGTTCCGCCCACCAGCGGGTGGCTCGCGAAATTTCCCGAGAAAACGACCATGGCCCCGGCGCCGACGCGAACGCAGCGGGGCGTGTACTCGATGCCGGCGAAACTGATCGTCGTCGTGGCGTCGTTCGTCTTGTCGATGGCCATGCTCGCGTCGCAGCCGTTCACCATGACGGGCATACCGCTCCCGCCCGAGCCGCCGGTTCCGGCTGAGCCGCCGGTTCCGGCCGCGCCCCCGGTGCACAAACTCTCGCTCGCACACGCTGGGTCCGAATCCCCGCAGCCCACCCAGGTCGAAAGGACCACCAGGAGAGCGGCCGCCCCCACACCGATTTCGGTCGAACGCAGCACGAGAATCGATCCTAGCATGACGAGCGTCGTCGCCGTTTGCTCACTTCGTCGCTCGCGCCTATACGGACGAGAGGCGTCAGGAGATCGGGCAAGGTGCGAATCGTCGTTCTCGATGGGTACCCCATCGACCAGGGGCAGCTCGATTGGGACACGGTGCGAGCATCGGGGGAGCTCACCCTCTATCCACGCACGCGGCCCGACGAGGTCCTCGCGCGCGCCGCCGGCGCGGAGGCCGTGCTCACCAACAAGGTTTTGCTGGGCGGGGAGACCATCGGCAAGTTGCCCGGCCTTCGCTACGTGGGCATCCTCGCCACCGGGACCAACGTCGTCGACTTCGCCGCGTGCCGCGCGCGCGGGATCGCCGTCACCAACGTGCCTGGGTACTGCGCCCCGTCGGTGGCTCAGTTCGTGATGGCGATGCTGCTGCATTTTTTCGAAGACGTACCGAGCTACGTCGACGCCGTGCGCGCCAACGCCTGGGCCGCGCAGCCCGATTACGCGCTGTTTCTGCGTCCGCGTGTCGAGCTCGCGCACAAGACGATGGCGATTTTGGGAATGGGGAGCATCGGGAGCAAGGTGGCGGACTTGGCACGCGCTTTCGGCATGACGGTGCTCGCCGCCGCTGTACCCGGAGGAAGTACGGACGACCGGGTTGCGCTGGCCGAGGCGTTCGCTACCGCCGACGTCGTGAGCCTGCATTGCCCACTCACCGAGCGAACCAGAAAGCTCGTGAACCGCGACTTCTTGCAGGCGATGAAACCGGGAGCGGTGCTCGTCAACACCGCGCGCGGCGCGCTCGTCGACGAAGGCGCGCTCCTCGAGGCCCTCGCCGCGGGGAGGCTCGGGGGGGCGCTGCTCGATGTCGTCGAGGAAGAACCGCCGCGCCGCGACCATCCGCTTTTCGACGCGCGGGCGCCCTGGGCCGGCCGGCTCCTCGTCACCCCTCACGTCTCGTGGGGGACCGTCGAGGCCCGTCGCCGGCTCATCCAGATCGTGGGGGCGAACCTGGCGGCGTACTTGCGGGGGGAGCGTCAAAACCGGGTGGATTGAGACTGGACGCGGAAAGGCACGATTCGAAACCTTCACGGTAGCTCGGAAAGCGTAGGGAGAGCCCCGTCCACGCCTTGATCCGCCGGTTGTCGATCGCACGGTCGTGGCGAAGCGTGGCGGGCGCCTGGTCGATGGGAACGTGGGGAGGCAGGGGGAGGCCGAGCCGCCGGCACAGCCACGCGATCGCCTCGATTTGAGGTACAGGCGTGTCGTCCGCGGCAACGAAGACTTCACCGCGTCCACCGTGGGGCGCGCGGCGGAAAATGCCGAGAATCATCTCCGCGAGATCGGCGACGTGAATGCGAGAAACGACCCCTGTGCCCTGACCGGGGATACGAAAGTTTCCGCTCTGGAGGCGTAGATGAAGGCCGCGACCGGGGCCGTAGATTCCGGCGGCGCGAAGCACGGTCGCACCGGCGTCGCGGTAGCAGCGTTCGGCCGCGAGTCGCTCGCGGGCACGCGACTCGCTCGGGTCGACCGGTGTTGCTTCGTCGATCCGCCCTCGCTGCGCGCCGTACACACCCGTCGTCGAAATGTAGACGACGTGGGCAGCCGCGGTGAGCCCAGGCGCAATTTCGGCATCGGTTTGCCCATCGGGGGCGAAGGCGACGAGGACGTTGACGCTGCCGTCGACACGTTTGCGCACCAAATCGCCCGTCAACACCGGCAGCACATCGAGCTCGACCCCGAGGCTCTTCAGCTCGTCGCGCCGACCGGACTGGCGCGTGGTCGCCACCACGCGCTGGCCCGCGGCCACGGCGCGTCGCGCGACTTCGGTCCCCGCGAATCCGCACCCCAAGATCAAAAGACGGGGGGAACCCGAGAGGGTGGAAGGGCTCAAGACGGCTCCCCGACCGTCCGAACTGTCGATTTTGCCCGATTTGGTCCCACCCAATCAGACCGAAAACCGGCTAACTTGGAAAAACTCGCCGAAAACTCCCGTTGCGGTGAGCCAGTCGGGTAGGTGTAGTCGCACATTTACGAGCCCGCACGAGGCGCGGCATACTGGCGATAAAATGAAGTCTAGTCCAATGAGGGTCGCATGAGACAGGTTCTAGGTTTCCTAATAAGCGCGGTATTCGTGGGGGGTTGCGGTAGTTATCCGGCGCCGACCGAGCGCGTAGCGTCTGCCGAAGCAGGCATCCGCGGCGCGCAAGAGGTCGGAGCGAACAACGTCCCCCAAGCGGCGCTCTCGGTAAAGCTCGCGCAGGAGGAAGTGCAGAAAGCCAAGCAGCTGATGCAGGACGGTGACAACCGCCGCGCCGAGCTGATCCTGATGCGTGCTCAGGCAGATGCTGAGCTGGCACTGGCGCAAGCGCGCGAGGCGCAGGCGAAGACCGAAGCCCAAACAGCCGTCGACCAAGTGAAAGCCCTCCGAGGCAAGTAAGAGGTCGTCATCAAGTTTTCCGGACCCGAAGGAGATTGCTCGTCATGAACTCACGCCTATTCGTAGGGGCTTCCATTCTTCTCGTCGCGTGCGGGACCAACATGCCCCCCCGCGAACTCGTCGACGCGCGTGCGGCGTACGAAAAGGTCAAGACCGGCGAGGCGGCACAGCTCAAGCCAGAAGTCGTGCACGAGGCCAAGGTGGCGCTCGATCAAGCCGAGGCGTCGTTCGCCGACGATGCAACTTCCGACCGAACGCGCGACCTTTCTTACGTGGCCCAGCGCAAGGCGGAGTACGCCGCGGCGCAGGGCGGGCTCGCCGGCGCCGTCGCTCAGCGGGACCAAGCGACCCGGGACCTGCAGATGCTGCAGGCGCAGGGGCTTCAGAAGGCGCAGGGTGAGCTCAGCCAAACGCGCCAGCAGCTTGCGGCGACGGGCGAGAAGCTGGAAATGGAGAAGAAGGCGCGCCAAGAGGCCGAGAAGCGCGCGCGCGACGCCATCGACAAGCTCGCGGTGGCCGCGGCCACCGTCAAGGAAGAGCCTCGCGGCACCGTCATCACGCTCCCAGGTGCCGTGCTCTTTCCGACCGGCAAATGGGACCTCCTGCCTGGCGCGCGCGAGAAGCTCGACCAGGTCGCAGAAGCGCTCAAGAACCAGGCCGACCACAAGATGGTGGTCGAGGGGCACACCGACTCGCAGGGCTCGGAGGGCTCGAATCAGGAGCTCTCGCAGCGGCGCGCGCAGACGGTTCGCGACTACTTCGTTTCGCGCGGCGTCCCCAGCGACATCATCTCCGCCACCGGCGTGGGGCAGCATCGACCGGTCGGCGACAACCGCACCGCCGACGGGCGCGCCAACAACCGGCGCGTGGAGATCATCGTCCAGCCGGTCGAAAAACGTTGACCCACCGCGCGGGAAACGACTGACACAGCAGAGCTACTCGATGCCTCGACGCCTGCGCGCGGCGAGGCAATCCGCGCTGCCGGCTTGGAAATCGCGACAGATGTCCGGCCGAGTCTCGTAGATCGAGCAGCCACAGCCTCCGTCCACGAGCCGGTCGCGGAAAGCGATGCAGCGTCCGCCCACCATCTTCATGCTGCGCGCGATGTAGCCTCGTCCGTGCTCGGTGAGGACGGTCAAATGACGCACGCCCTGGTGGCCCAGGCGCTCGTCGTCGCAGGCCATGACATGAATCCACATCTCGTCGCCGTAGCAGCAGGCGCCGCAGGTGCGGCAATCGACGCTCGACGGCTCTGAGTGACGCGCGGCCTCGAGACCGGCGGGCGCGCTGGGCGTCGCGCCGACGCTCACGGCCGCACCTTGCGTCGCTTCAAACGTCGTTCCCTGCGCCCTTGCGCGGCCGCTGCGAGCGCGCGCTCCGCCTCGGTAACGAGCTCGAGAGGGGGCACCGCCACCGGGAGGCGGTTCTGGTCGATGGCGACGAAGCTGACGAACGCGGATACACAAGGCCAGCGGACCCCGGTGGTCGTCTCTTCACCTTCGACCTCGACCAGGATCTCGACGGAAGTCCGAAAGGCCGCGGTCACCCGTGCCTTCAGGACCACGACTTGACCGACCTTGATCGACCGTTCGAACTGCAGCTCGTCGATGCACACCGTGATGGCGGTGTGCCCGGTGTGTCGCTGGGCACAGATGGCGGCACACAGGTCGACCCAGGCCAGAATCTGGCCACCAAAAACATTGCCGTGGACGTTGGCGTGCGTGGGGAGCACGTACTCCGTCATCGTCGTGGTCGAGGCGTCGACGCGCCGCGCCGGGGGAGCGGGTGGAGACGAGCCCATCCTCCAAAACTAGCACCGCACCGCATTTTCAACGCAGGAGACTTCTGACGTCGACCGGACCCGATTTGGTCACCAAGAGTTTTTGCATCAGTTCGGCCGAGAAAAGCTCGCCTCCCGGCACGGCTCCGATCCGGCCCGCCAGAGCCGTGGCCTCGTCCCGGTCACCGAGGAGCGCTGCCACGACGGCGCCGTCGACCAGCCGCGCCCGGAGCATGCTCGCCGTAGCGGCGTCGGGCTCATCGTGCATCAGGCTCGCCGCGAGCACGCGCGACGCGCGGGTCTGGAGGTCGGAAAAAGCGGCTTTGCGGTCGGATGGCCCGCGCGGCTCGGGAGCAAAACGAAGCCAGAGGCGATCGGGAACCAAGTGGGAGATGACGCGACGATCCCAGGCGGGATCGAGCTCGACCAGCACGGGCCGCGCGTCGGCCAGGATGGTCAGCGCTTCTTCGCCGGGACGGCCCTCGAGCGAGATGTCCTGCAGCGCCTTCTGCAACGCCGGCTCTGCGCGCAAGAGGCGAAGCGCGAGCCGCGCGTCGCCCGTGCCAGGTACCGGAACGACGAGCACGTCAGGGCGCGAACCGTGAGCGAGTTGCGCGGCCCACAAACGCCACGCCGCGGAGCGCGATCGCACCAGCAAGATGGCAGCGGGCGGAAGGTGTTCCAGCGCTTCGTCAGTGAAGGCTTCGGCGCCGCGCCAGGCGCTGCGGTCGTTCGCAAACGACGCTTCCTCGGCCGTCGCCACGACGAGCGTCAGGTCCGTCATCACCAGCAAGATGGCAGCTCCCTTGGCCAGCGGGAGTCGCCAGGCGAGAAGGGCATTGGCGACGGTCTGCACGCCGATGGCCGCGCCCGCCGCGAGCGCCGCTGTCGCGACGACGTGCAGCGGGGCGAGCTCCTCGGCGAGAAGAAATCTCCCTTCCGCGAGCACGGAGGCGGCGTAGAGCACGGTGACCACGGCGAGCGGCGTGACCCCCCCGCGAAGCCGGCGCTGGGCCAAACCGAGCCCGAGTCCGAGCGCCGCCAGACCGACGAGGATCGACCCTTCAGCGCTGAAACGACCGACCACGCCGCCGAGAGGGCGCGTGGCGGGCGACACGATCTGGACGGTGCCCATTGCCCGCCCGATATCGAGGAAGGGGGCCTGCGCGAAGGGACGCACCCAGGCGGGTGAAAAGAGCAGCACGGCCGACGCCACTGCGCCGCCGAGGGCGAGCCATGCCGCCCGCGACGTCGGCCTTTGCTCTTCGACCCAAAGCCCCAGCGCGATTCCCACTCCGAGCACTGCCGCCGTCAAGCTGCTCTCGGCGAAGAGGGCGCCGGCAAGCATCCCCACGTAGGCGGCGCGTGGCGGGCAACGGAGCGCCTCCGCGGGCCTCGCGCCGAGGAGGGTCGCCGTCAGAAAGAGGGCGACCCCGCTGCCCCCGGGGAGGGCTCCTTCAGACTGACCGGTCGCCGAAAGGGTCGCGGACAGGGCAGCAATCGTCGCCAGCGCGTCGGCGAGCAGGGGCGCGTTCGCGTGGCGTGCCAAAAGATCGCGGGTGAAGGCGTGCACCGCCCATCCCGACGCGCCGAGCACCACGGCGGCCATGAGCGCCAGGCGAAAATGGACGGAGCCGAGCGGCAGAAAGAAAGACGCCTGGGCGAGCAGAGCCGAAACGCATCCGGCGCGACCGGAGCCGACCCAGCCCAGGCCCCGCAGCACGATGGCGTCGTCACGCCATACCGATGCCGTCCCCGCATGGTCGAGAGCGACCGCGAAAGGCGCCGCCGCCGCGATGGCCGCACCGATGCGCGTCCGCCAACCGGACGCGGCGACAACGTCGGCATGCGCGGAGGGCGACATCGCACTCACTCGTCGAGATCGCGGATACCCACGGGAGGATCCAGGAGACGCGCGGCCTTGGCCACGCCGCGGAAGACGTAGTCGACGTAGCTGTAAGCGCCATCCGACCAGACCAAGAAATCCGTGGGCAAGACGCCCTGCGGCGCACCGCGCGCAAGCTCCGGGTAAGAGAGACAAACGCTCTCCAAATAGACGGGAGTGGATACGTCGACCTCTTCCCCGGCCAGTTCGAGGGCCCGCAGGGCTCCTCCATGGCGCTCGGCGTCGAGCTCGTCGATGGGGAAAAACACCCAGTCGAGGAGGATCAGCTCGGGGTGCGGCGGTTCTTCGGGGTCCGTGCGAAAGGGCGGATGCGCGGCCAGTCCGAGCTCGGACGCTTCCAGGATCTCGCGCAGACGCGTGGTCGCCTTCGCCGACTCGTCTCCCTTCGTCCAGAAGACGGCGAGCGCCTCGATGATCACCTCGGTGTCCGCGTAGGCCCAGAGGGACGGGTCGCGCGAGCTTACGTCGAGGCCGGCTTCGCGGGCGCGGCGCGCCTGAAAGGCGGCGGCGCGGGCCGCGAACGTCGGACGGTCGGACAGCGCTTGATCCACCGACCAGTGGATAGCGTGATCCGCCTCCCGTACGTAGCGATGGCGGCCCATCGCGCGAAGGAGCGACGCGACCTCGTCGAGCGTGCGGGCCGAAAACGACCAGGCGAGCATGTGCCTCGATCTCTTACCACCGCTCACGCTTCCCTGGGCTATGCTCGCGCGCTCGGAGGCTTCACTTGGCGCGATTCATCGACGAACTCAAACGGACTCATCGCTGCGGCTCGCTCCGCGCCGCCGACGTGGGGTCGGAAGTGGTGCTCTTTGGCTGGGTAGCGACGCGGCGCGACCACGGGGGGTGCGTCTTCATCGATCTGCGCGACCGCGAGGGCATCACCCAGATCGTGTTCGATCCGGCGTACCACGACGCCCGCGTCGCTGCCGACCCGGCCGTCGTGGCCCGCGCCCACAAGCTCGCCGAGGACGCGCGGGCGGAGTGGGTGCTCGGCGTGCGCGGGATCGTCGTCTCGCGCGGCGCCAACGTCAATCCCAAGCTCGCCACCGGAGAAATCGAGGTCCACGTCGTCGAGGCGACCATTTTCAACCGCGCCGACACCCCCCCTTTCGAGATCGACGACGACATCGACACCCGCGAAGAAGTGCGCCTCGAATACCGTTACCTCGATCTTCGCCGTGCGCCGCTGCAGCAGAGCCTCGTGCAGCGCAGCAGGATCAACCATGTCACGCGCAGCTACCTTGCCAGCGCCGGATGCCTGGAGCTGGAAACGCCCTACCTGGTGCGCAACACGCCGGGTGGCGCGCGCAACTTCCTCGTCCCTTCGCGCCCTTCGCCGGGCAAGTTCTACGCCCTCGCCGAGAGCCCGCAGCTCTTCAAGCAGCTCTTCATGGTGGCCGGCTTCGACCGCTATTTCCAGATCGTGAAATGCTTTCGCGACGAGGACCTGCGCGTCGATCGCCAGCCGGAGTTTACCCAGATCGACATCGAGCTGTCGTTCGTCAACCAAAACGACGTCTTTCGCCTGGTGGAGGGGCTCATCTTCGCGGTGTGGAAAGACGCCCTCGGCATCGATCTACGCACGCTCTTTCCCTCCGGGCAATTTCCGGAGATGCCCTACGCCGAATCGATGCGCCTCTACGGCAACGACAAGCCCGACCTCCGTTTCGACATGCCCCACGTCGATCTCACCGAGCTCATGATCGAGCATGACGGCGGCGGCATCCCCTTTTTCCAGGAGATCACGGAGAAGTTCAAGAGCGGCGCGTTCCGTCGCGATCTCCCTCCCCAGATCATCAAAGCCCTCGTCATTCCCGCAGCCGCCAATTTTTCGCGCGCCGAATCGGACAAGCTCGAAGAGTTCGTGAAGAGTATGGGAGCCAAAGGGCTCGCCCGCGCCAAGGTCGGCGATGGCGGCGCATGGACGCAGTCGCCGCTCGCCAAGACCGTCACCCCCGCCGCCCGCGACGCCATCAACGCCACCGTCGGCGCGAAGACAGGTGACCTCATCTGTTTTCAATTCGGCAAAGAGTCGCAAGTGCAGACGGTCATGGCCAACCTGCGCGTGCACGTAGCCAAGAAGATGGGGCTCATTCCCGAATACGGGCACAATCACCAGTGGAAGTTCCTGTGGGTCGTGAACCCCCCGCTCTTCGAATACAACGACGAGCACAAATCGTGGGTGGCCGCGCACCACGCCTTCACCCGCCCACACGACGAGCACCTTTCCCTCATCGAGAGCGATCCCGGCAAGGTGCTCTGTTATCGCTACGACCTCGTCTTGAACGGTTTCGAGCTCGGCGGAGGGTCCATCCGCTTGCACGACCCCGAGGTGCAAAAACGGGTATTTCGAGCGCTCGGTATTTCCGAAGCCGACGCCCAGGACAAGTTCGGTTTCCTCTTGAAGGCCCTGTCGTATGGAGCGCCGCCCCACGGCGGCATCGCGCTCGGCATGGACCGTCTGTGTCTCCTCTTGAGCGGCGCGGAGAGCCTGCGCGACGTCATTCCGTTCCCCAAGACGCAAAAAGGAACCGACCTCATGACGGACGCGCCCAACCAAGTCACGCCAGAGCAGCTGGCCGAGCTCAAGATCCGCAATACGGATTGAGGCCGCGCGCCAGAGACGACGGCGGGGTTACTTCTTCGGCTGGAGCGTCGGTCGCAGCCCGACGGGTGCGGCCGACTTCGATCGCACCCGTTTTTCGAAAAACTTCCGTACGTCGTCCATGTGACGCAGGACTTGGAACTCGTGATGGAACACGGCCGCTATCAGGCCCTCTTCGTCGATGACGTACGTCACGCGGCGGTTGCTGCTGAGAATGGGACGCTTGACACCAAAGAGCGCCTGAATCTCGGCGCCCTTGTCACCAATCAGCGGAAACTTGACTTTCTCCGCTTGAGCGAACCTGCATTGCTTCTCGTGGTCATCGGTAGAAATGCCGATGACCTCCACCCCCAGCCGATGAAGGTCATCGTAGTTGTCACGAAATCGCCGTGTTTCGTAGGTGCAGCCGGGAGTAAATGCGTGAGGAAAGAAATAGATGACGACTGGCCTCCCGCGCAGCTGTGAGAGGACGAGCATCTGCCCGTCGGTGGCGAGGGCGGTGAAATCAGGGGCGCGGTCGCCTACGGAAAGCATGGCCCCGCAATATACATCGAAATGTTCGGCCTTTCTTCCGATGGGCGGAGGGGACGGCGTGCTCTAAGAGAGAGGAGCATCCAATGGGCATACTGAGTCATCGCCAGGTATGTGACCGCTGCGGCGGGGCGCCCAGCCGCGCCGTGCGTACGCGCCGGGTAGCCGATGTGGAGACGGTGTACTACCTCGCCTTCACCTGGGCATGCTCCGTGTGCGGGCATACCTGGATCGACGATGGGCTCGAGCGCATGAATGCGCTGGCCGAACAGGCTGCGCGCCGGGAAGCCCGTCAGGCGAGCCCCCTGGCTCGACGGGCCTCGTAACCGGCCGCGCGGCGAGCGGGGATCGTCCGGGGTCGAGCTCCTCGCGTCGAATCACTTGACCGCAGCGGCCTCCGGGCCTCACGATCACGATCCGTCCGGATGGCAGCTCGCGTTCTCGTCGTCGACGATAGTCCGACCATTCGCAAACTCGTGAGCGCGATTCTGGCGCGCCACGACTATGAGGCTACGCAAGCGGCCGACGGCCAAGCTGGCCTCGAGCGGCTCCGGGAAGGCGGCATCGACCTCGTCTTGCTCGACTTCGTGATGCCTCGCATGAACGGTTACCAGTTCTGCCGCGAGATGCGTGCCGACGACGCGCTGCGCCACCTGCCCGTCGTGCTGATGAGCGCCAAAGGGGACAAGATCCGCGGTCAGTTCGTGCAGCAGACCGGGGCCATCGACGCCATCACCAAACCCTTCGACGCGCGCGGGCTCTTGGCGGTGGTGGAGGGCGCGCTGCAGAAGACCGCAGAAGGCCGGATGCGGCGCATCGATTCCGTTCGCATCGAGCGCGATCCCGCTTCGTCCCGCCCTCCTCCCCCGAAGGGGCGCGACTCCGGCAACATCGTCTCCGACGAACAGCTGGTCAAAAAGAACATCGCCGCCGAGCTGGCCGAAAAACTCGCCGACGTGCTGGCCCCTGCACTTTCACAGATGGCGGAACCTCGCCGAAGCGACACCATCGCCATCGCCGGCACCATTCGCCGCGCGCTCGGCCCCGACGCCTTCGAGGAGCTCGGGCGCGCCGTCCGCGATCTCAACGACAAGGCCGAACGAGCAGAAGGGTTCGGCGGTAACCTGCGGGTCATCCCGCTTGCCGAGGTGTTGCAGGTCTTGCAGCTGCAGCGCCAGACCGGCACCGTCCACGTCACGATCGGCAAAATCGAGGTCGCCATCTCCTTTCGCGAAGGGCTCATCGATCTCGCCCGCAGCAAAGGAGCCGCCGACGAGTTTCGTCTGGGGCGCTACCTCGTCGAAGAGGGCGTCGTGAGCCAGACGGACGTCGACAGCATTTTTCAAGACAGGAACGGACCGCGCAAGCTCCTCGGGGGGACGCTGGTCGAATCCGGTCTCATGACGGAGGACGATCTTCGGCGCGCGCTCATCCGGCAAACCAGCGAGCTTATCTACGAAGTACTGCGCTGGCCGGACGGTCGATTCTCGTTTTCTCCTACGGCGCCCGAAGAATCGGAGCAGAACCGCCTGGGGCTGCCGGTCGCCTCGATCGTGATGGAAGGTTTCCGCCGCGTCGACGAATGGCGCCTCATCGAAGAGTCCATCCATTTCGACGAAGTTTTGCTGCGCGATCAGGTCGCCGTCGATGCCCTCGGTTCGGAAAAGCTCACCAGGCAAGAACAGCTCGTCCTCGACGCGATCGACGGACAGCGCACCGTGCGTGAAATCATCTCCAGTGTCGTCGTCGGCTCGTTCGACGCATGCAAAATCTTGTATCAGTTCCTCCAGTCCCGCCTCGTTCGGCGGCGCGCGGCTTGAGCGCGCGACCGTGATCGACATCACCCGGGCGAGCACGCTCGATGCAGGCGTGGTGCTGACCATCGACCGCGCGTGTTTCCGCGAACCGACCATCAACGTCGAGACCGAGCTGAAGCACCCTTGGTCGTACCTCTTCCTCGCGCGCCCGGAAGGCGAATCGGCGGCGCGCGCGTTTCTCCTGGCTTGGCTCGTGAGCGACGAGCTGCACGTCCTTTCCGTGGCGACCTCCCCGGAATTTCGCCGGCGCGGGCTCGCTCGCGCACTGCTCACCCATGCCATCGAATTCGCCCGGTCGCGCGGGGGAAGGAACGTGCTCCTCGAGGTTCGCCGCTCCAACCAGGCCGCCCTCGAGCTCTATGCGGCGTTCGGCTTCGTCACGGCGCGCATTCGGCCCCGCTACTACGCCGACAACATGGAGGATGCGATCGAAATGACCCTCGCCATTTCCCCGCCGCCCGGCTAGAGCTGACGACCGCCGCTAGCGCTAGCGCGTCAGTTCGGCGCCTTAGCACTGACCTCCGTGACCACGGCCGCGAGGCGGTCGCGATCGGCCAACTCGGCGCGCCGGCAAAGTAGTGCTACTAAGCAGCCGTGGTTTCGGCCAACGCTCTCGGGGCAAGCAAACGACGTCTGTTTCAGTTGCCTCTTTTGCGGCGCGAATCGATGGGACCGAGCTACCACCTGCTCACCTTCGAGGCCGGCCAGGAGATCGTCGCCTTTCCGGGGCAGTTCGCCATGGTGCGCGGCGCCACGTGGGGGCAGGCCCCGCTTCTTCCCCGCCCCATGAGCCTCCTCGAGCCCGGGCGCCGCCCCGCCATCCTCATCAAAATCGTCGGCGAGGGGAGCCGCCGGTTGGCCCACGCGTCGCCCGGCGAGCCCTTCGATCTCCTGATGCCGCTCGGCAATCGCTGGTCCCCGTGCCCGGCCGGGCAAAGGCCCATTCTCGTCGCGGGCGGGGTGGGGATCGCCCCGCTCCTGTTCTTCGCACGCGAGCTCGCGGCTTCGGGGGTCCGCGCCACCATGCTCTATGGAGGGCGAAGCGCGAGCGACCTCCCCCTCTCGGAAGAGGTCGCCGAGGTGTCCGACGCCCGCTTTCTCACCGAAGACGGCTCGCGCGGCACGCGCGGGCGGGTCACGGCCCTCCTCGAAAGCGCGATCGGCGAGACCAGAGGAAAGAGCAAGGTCTACGCGTGCGGGCCGGACCGCATGATGGCCAAAGTCGCCGAGATCAGTCGCGGGCTGGGCGTCCCCTGCGAGGTCTCGCTGGAGACACCGATGGCGTGCGGGTACGGCGTCTGCCTCGGTTGCCCGGTCAAGCGCACTTCGGGCGGTTATCTCTACGCCTGCATGGATGGCCCGTGCGTCGACGCCGCGGCCATCGCCTGGGAACCCTAGCGAGTAGCGCCGATCCATGCCGTTCGATCAAACCGTCAACATCGGCTCCCTCACCTTGAAAAACCCCGTACTGACGGCATCGGGAACGTTCGGCTATGCGCTCGAGTACGACGATTTTTACGACGTCGCTGCGCTGGGCGGGATCTGCACCAAGGGGCTCAGCCTCACGCCGCTGGTAGGAAACGCGCCCAACCGCATCTGCGAGACGGCCGCCGGCATGCTCAACGCCATCGGACTCGCCAACGTCGGCGTCGAGGCCTTTTGTCGCGAGAAGCTCCCCCAGCTGCGCGCGCGCGGCGTCACGGTCATCGCCAACATCTTCGGCACCACCGTCGAGGAGTTCGTGGCCATCGCCGAGCGAATCGAAAAGGACGAAGGGGTGCACGCGCTCGAGCTCAACGTGTCGTGCCCCAACGTGAAGAAGGGGGGCCTCCTCTTCGGCTGCGACGCCAACTTGAGCGCCGGTGTCACGAATGCGGTCAAACGTGTCACGAAGCTCCCGGTGTGGGTGAAGATGTCGCCCGAGGCGGGTGACGCCGTCGGCGTCGCGCGGGCCTGCCAAGAAGCCGGGGCCGACGCGATCACGGCCATCAACACCATCCGCGGTGCGTCCATCGACATCGAAGCGCAGCGCCCGCGCATTCATCACCGCACTGGCGGCCTCTCGGGGCCGGCCATCAAGCCGCTCGCCTTGCGCATCGTCTGGGATCTGGCAAGCGCCCTCGACATTCCCATCATCGGCATCGGCGGCATCGCCACCGCAGCCGATGCCATCGAATTTTTGCTCGCCGGCGCGACCGCGGTGCAGGTGGGGACGGCCAATTTTGCCGATCCCGAGGCGGGCGCCAAGGTGATGCGGGGTATTGCCGCCTATTGCGAGAAGCACGGCGTCGCCGTGCGCGACCTCATCGGGCGGGTCAAGCGGAACGGTCCATGAGCACCACCTGGCACCCCTCCTTGCTCGCCCTTGCCATCCTGGTCGGCGCGTGCGAACGAGCGCCCGAAGGCGCGCTGGAGAACGCCACCCCGAGCCCCAACGCCAGTATCCTTCCTGCCCCGCTTTCGTCCGCCGTCGAGACGCCGGCGCGCGGGGCAACGGGCAGCCTCGAACGCGCCGAGCTCGCCAGCAAGGCGGGGTCGAGCGAAGGAGGGACCGTCGTCCCGCTACCGATGCGGGTGGATCAGCCGCCCGACGACGACTCCTTGCCGCTGCGCGACCTGATCGGCGTCGCGCTCGATGGCGAATGGCGGTACTCCGATCCGGCGGTGCCGCTCAAGTTCCCCGAGATGAACCAGGCCGGTATCGAGGCGGCCCGCAAGTGGACGGCGCCGCGCATGAACATCGAGCTCGCGCCGCAAGGCCGGATGCGCGTGACGTTCACTTCGCGCGGATTGCCGTTGCGCCAGGGGGCGGAAGTGCGGTCCCGCACCGATCACTACGGCCACGTGCTCGTTTGGCCGAATGGCACCGGGTACCGGGTTCTGCCGGTAGGCGCCGTTCGCACGCTGCTCGGCGAGCGGCGCATCGATGCCATCCCCCTCGTCCGCCCCCTGACGTCGGTGAAGGGCGAGGGGCTGCGCCGCCTCGGGTTTCCCACGAAAAAGTGGGAGATCGCCACGCGCAACGGCAAGATGGTGCTCGAGCTGGCGCGCATCGCGGGAGCCGGCGAAAGCGGTGCCCTGTGGTGCCGATTTCTGTCCGAGATCATCGCTCTCGACCCCTCGGCGGCGCCGTGCTTCGGCGATGAAGTCCCGCTCCGCGCCCAGTTTACTTGGCCCCGCGGAGGAGGCGTCACCTTCGAAGCGATCGCCGTGAGCGAGAAGGTCGAGCTCTCGCCGAGCCTGCTGCTCGTCCCTCCCGCAGAGAGCGATTTTACGCCGGGCAGCCCGCCACCTGACGCAGGGGGGCCCTTTTTGACGAGTGACGAGCTCGCCGCGTTCCGCACACGGCCGGCCGAGGTGGCTGCTCTACTCGCCCCCGGGGCTCCTCGCGACGGGCTTCTTCTCCACAACGCGACGGACGTTGCGCGCTATGTCTTTCTCGATTCGGTCCCCATCGCCTGGGTCGACCCCAACCGGGATCAACTCGTGCTCGGGCCGCTGCGGGGCCGCTACCAGCTGCAGTGGCGCACCTTTCTCGGCGAAGCGGGCGACCCACCGCTCATCGTCGATCTTCCGGCGCGCGTTTCCATCGGGAGTGCCGACGGCGGGCGATGATGCAGATGGCGCGGCGCGCCCCGTGGCTCAGTTGTCGTAGTCTTCGCTCGAAAGCTCGACCTCGCCCAGACCGACGGCCATCATGCGCGCCTTGATCACGTCGACGGCAATTTCGAGCACTTCCAGGCGCATCGCCAGGGAAAAGAATTCCTCGTCGGGCGCGGGGGGCAGATCGCAGAGGTGCGCCGCGACCGCTTCGCGGTCCTCGTCTTCGAGCTCGAGGTAGGCGATGGGCCCTTCTTCGTCGCCATGCGAAATGGCGTCGTACACCACGGCCACGGGGTTCACCGAAAGGTAAACCGACTCGAAGCGCAATTCCCAGGCGGCAGGCTCGTCGGAGGGAAGGTGCCAGAAAGAGCGGAAATGCGCGCGGACGACCTCGCCGAAATAGGCGGCGGCCGAACGGGCGACGAGACCCATGACCTCGGGGTTGGTCGTGCGCGCCGCGAGAAGCTCGTCACGCCGCGTCGCCAGGTAGTGATCGAGCACGGGGAGTGTCTCCGGCCGAAAGTCGAGGCTGACGCCGACCGCCGCCCGAACGAAGCGCACGCACGCCTCCGCGAGCTCGGCGACGGCGGGAGGGGCCGCTTCGGGCTCGGGGGGGGGTGGGTGGAGGGCGACGACGTTGGACAGCGTGGCGTCGGACAGCGTGGCGTCGAGACCGCCGGGTGCGGACGGGCCTCGGCCCTCGACCTCGCGATCGGACGGGGGGGTTTCGCTCATGGCCGCTCATCTAGCCCCAGTTGTCGGCGCCGGCAACCTGCCGCGGGACGCTGGCGCCCGCTCGAGCGATGTGTCTAGAGCGAGCGTGGGGACCGATGTTCGCTCCGAGATCGATCTGGCAGCGAGAGTCCGCCCAAGTAGTGCTAGGATTGAAGAGCCATATGCGTTTGGGCATTTTCAGCGACGTACACGCCAACTACGAGGCACTTTCAGCGGTCCTCGAGGCTTATCGCTCCGAGCGAATCGACGTCTACTATTGCCTGGGCGACACGGTGGGCTACGGCGGATCCCCCAACGAATGCGCCGATCTCGTGCGGACCACCGCGCGACGGACGATCCTCGGCAACCACGACGCCGCGGTCGCCGGGCGCATGGACTATTCGTACTACTACGAGGCCGCGCGTCACGCCCTTGACGCCCACGCTGCTCTTTTGTCGCCAGACAACATGAACTGGCTGCGGCGCCTTCCCTACATCGACAAGCTTACCGACATCGACGTCCATCTCTGCCACGGCTCTCCCGTCCGGATCGAGGAGTTCGAGTACATCTTCGCGCCCGAGCAAGCCCGCGAGCTCCTACCGATCTGGGACGAGCTCGGGCATCTCACCGTCATCGGACATTCGCACCTCTGCAAGGTCTTCGCCTTGACGCCTTACAGCGTAGAAGAGCTCCCCATCGTCGACTTCATCCTCGAGCCTGAGAAGCGCTACGTCGTCAGCGTCGGTTCGGTCGGCCAGCCGCGCGATTACGACAATCGCGCCAGCTATACGATCTACGACAGCGACGCCAAGCGCTTCGAGTTCAAGCGCGTCGAATACGACATCGAGGCCGCTGCGAACAAGGTCCTCTACGCCAAGCTGGAGCGGAATTTCGCGCACCGGCTCTTCATCGGCGTTTGAACGTCGCAGCGGGCTAGCCCAGGATCGTGCCGGCTAAGCGCGGATGTTCCAGGTGCTCCCCTCGGGCGAATCGGCCACGTCGACGCCGAGAGCAATGAGCTCGGCACGGAGCTGATCGGCGCGGGCAAAGTCTTTGTTTTGCCGGGCCTCGGTGCGCTGGCGCAACTTTTCCTCGATGGCGTCCGTCGAGAGTCGCCGCGCAGCGAGGCGACGAGCGCGGGTGCGCTCCCGGTACGCGTGCGACGGCGTGCCGAGGAGCCCGAGAATGCCCGTGGTCGCGACCAGTGCCTCTCGGGCCGCGCGCGCTAGCTTCGACCCTTCGCGCACGAGTGTCGCGTCTTTCTTGCGCTTGCTCAGAAGGTCGCAAAGATCGTTGGCCGCTTTGGCGAGCTCGCCGAGCTCGGCCAGTGCGACCGGCGTATTGAGGTCATCGTCGAGCGCGGCGAGAATCTTTCCCTGCGCGTCGGCGATGGTGGGCCGTAGGGCGGCGAGGTCTTTCATCTTGGGATCGGTCTCGCCGGCCTCGGTGTACGGCGCGAGCCGCTCCAGCGTGCCGTAGAGGTAGTCGACGCGCCGCTCCGCTTCGTCCACGCCCGGAAAGACGGGCTCTCCGTCGTCCGTCTTGTCGATGTCGAAAGAGAGCGGGCCGCGGTAGTGCGCGGTGAGAAGGGAGTATCGCAGCGCTTCGGGGTCGTTGCGGCGATAGACGTCGCGCGGCTTGACGATGTTGCCGAGCGATTTACTCATCTTCTCCTTGTTCATGTTCAAAAAGCCGTTGTGCATCCACACCCGCACGACCGGCCCGCACCCCGGGCACGCCGCCTCGTTCTGGGCGATCTCATTTTCGTGGTGAGGAAAGATGAGGTCCATCCCTCCGGCGTGAATGTCGAATCCGTGTCCGAGCAGTTTGCTGCTCATCGCCGAGCATTCGATGTGCCAGCCGGGCCGCCCTTTGCCCCACGGGCTCGGCCATCCCCAACTCGCTTCGGTGCAACCTTTCCACAGCGCGAAATCGAGCGGATCGCGTTTGTTCTCGTCGTCACGCGACACCCGGGCTCCCGCTTCGAGCTCGTCCAGTTTGCGCCGCGAGAGCTTGCCGTAACCGGCGAAGCTCCGCACGGCGAAGTAGACGTCGTGGGCCCCCGACGGCATGACGGCTTCGTAAGCGTTCCCGTTGGCGATGATCTTCTGGACGAGCTCGATGATCTCGGGGATGTACTCGCTCACTTTGGGCTCGTGGGTCGGCGGGGCACAACCGAGCTCGCCCATGTCGGCCTGGTAAATGGCAGCCATCCGCGCCGACAGCGTGAGCGGCTCTTCGCCGCTTTGCTGGGCGCGGTCGAGAATCTTGTCGTCGACATCGGTGATGTTGCGCACGTAGACGACCTTGTAGCCGCGGGCGCGCAGGTGCCGCACGAGGACGTCGAAGACGACGGCCGAGCGCGCGTTGCCGGTGTGCGCATGGTCATAGGGCGTCACCCCGCAGAGGTAGACGCGAGCCTCCGCTGGATGCAGCGTGACGAGCTCCTCGGTCGTGCGGGTCAGCGTGTTGTAAAAGCGCGGCGGCATCCTCGCGCCGGTATAGCAAAAGAGCGGCCCTCTGGCCTCACCAGCCGCGACGAGCGCGATCCCAGCCGCCCGACCGGCGTTGTTCGGGGGGGCGCCATCCGCTCCATCGCTCGCTCGCGCGACGTTCCTTCCCGCGCGTGAAGAAACCGATGAGAACGAGGCCGGCGATGAACCCTCCGATGTGCGCGAAGAAGGCAACACCCCCCATCCCGTGTCTCCCGGGCCCGAGGGAGCTGAGGCCCGACCAAAGGTTCAGGCCGAAAAATTCGAGGGCGATGACCCACGCCGGGAACTCCAAGAAGATTCCGAACAAAAACCAAAAGGGAAAAAACGGGTTGAGCACGGTGATGGGCGACCGCGGATAGAGCACCAGGTACCCCGCCATGACGGCGGCAATGGCCCCCGAGGCTCCGACCATCGGAATTTGCGAGAAAGGGTCGATGCCCATCTGCGTAATCGCCGCAGCAATCCCGCCCAGAAGATAGAAAGCGACGTAGCGCAGGTGACCCATGGCATCCTCGACGTTGTCGCCGAAGATCCAGAGGGCGAGCATGTTCGATCCGAGGTGCCCCCACCCGCCGTGCATGAACATGCTGCTGAAGATGGTGGGAGCGGCCACGAGAGGCGCGACATTGAACCGGTAAGGAACGAAACCGAACTCGGTTCCCAGGTCAGCGTAGCCCGCTTCGACGAGCGCCGTCTCCCAGAGAAAGAAAAGAACGTTGGCAGCGATGAAGAGGTAGTTGACGAACGGAAACGTCCGGGTCGGCAGCCGATCGCGAAGCGGCAACATATTCGGGGGGTCAACCTAAATCGGCGTTCGCTCTGGCGCCATGAATTCTTCGGTATTACGGCATTCCGCGACTGCAGCGCCCTTGTTTTCTCGGGGTTCGCGCGTGACGACGAACGCGTTTCGCGGACCGCCCGCGCCGTTCACGCTGCATCGCCTCGACCGACCGGCGCGTGGTACGTTCGGCGACCAGGTGCGCTGCCGAAGGTCCTTCGTCCTCTTGTTGCTGTCGGTGTTCGTCGCGTGCGGGGGCTCGTCCCTGAAGGGGAGCGTCTATCGTGGCGGCGGACTCGCGTTCCGGGTGGGAGACACGCCGCCCGCGTGGAGGCCTATCAAGGTCACCAACACGCGGCTCGCCTTCCGCGACGAGCAAGCCGAGGCGACCATCCTCGTCAACGGCCGCTGCGGTCAAGACGGCGACGATGTGCCGCTTCTCTCGCTCACGCAGCACCTTTTCATGAGTTTCACCGAACGGGAAATGCTGGAACAGGCCGTCATTCCGATGGACGGCCGCGAGGCCATGCACACCGTCATGCGCGCCAAATTGGACGGCGTTCCCAAGTTCTTCGACGCCTACGTGCTCAAGAAAGACGGTTGTGTCTACGATCTGGTGGGCATTTGGGCCGTGGACAAGTTCGAGACCCACCGTGCGGCCTTCGAAAGGTTCGCCGTGGGGTTTCAAACGCTATCCGAGAAGGAATAGGATGACCGCCTGAGCTTGCCATCGGCCGATCACGATCGGCGGAACTAGCTGGCGGCGCGGCCCGGCAGGCGGTACTCCTGAAAGCCAATGGCGGACCTTACCCAGAGTCCCAGCCAGCACCCGGCGCGTCTTTCCGACCGCGTTTCCGGCCCGCCGTCGGGTCGATTCTCACTGCCCCCCGGCGTGCCGGCGCCGCCCCCCGATCCCACCCTGGTCGAGGCGGTCGGGGGACGGGTCAGCGCGTTTCTCGTGCACCTCGGCCGCATGTCGACGATCTTCTTCCAAGCGCTCGTCGCGATGTTCCGGCGGCCGTTCGAATTTCGCGCCATCGCCTACCAGATGGAGTCGCTCGGCGTTCGCTCGGTGGGGATTGCATCGGTGACCGCGATCTTCATCGGCATGGTCATGGCCGTTCAATTCGCGTTCGGCCTGCAGAAGTTCGGCGGCATGGAGTACACCGGGCGCGTCGTGGGACTCTCCTTCGCGCGTGAGCTCGCGCCGACGCTCACCGCGGTGATCGTGGGCGGACGCATCGGCTCGGGCATGACCGCCGAAGTCGGCTCGATGGCCGTCACCGAACAGATCGACGCCATCTACGCGCTCGGCGCCGACCCCATCAAAAAGCTCGTCGTCCCGCGGCTCATCGCCTCGGTGGTGGTGCTCCCCATCCTGGCCACATTTTCACTCGTGCTCGGATTTTCCGGCGCGATGATCGTGACCAGCACGCAGTTCAACGTCTCTGCCGGGTTTTTCCTGAAGACGGCCCTCGACACCCTGCAGATGGGTGACTTTCTCAGCGGCGTCTGCAAATGTCCGGTCTTCGGCGCCATCATTGCTCTGGTCGGCTGCTATTTCGGTCTCGTCACCACCGGGGGCACGGAAGGGGTCGGCAAATCGACCACCCGGTCGGTGGTCGTGATTTCGATTAGCATCCTCATTGCCGACTTTTTTCTGACCAAAATCTACATGTTCATTTGGTCGCTATGACATCCGCCCGCGCCCCCCTCTCGGCCCTCGGTTTGACGGCTCTGCTGTTGGGGGTGATCGCATGGCACGCCCACGCCCGCGCGGGCGAGCGACGGCACGAGCAGGCAGCCATCGATGCCGTCACGCGGCTGCTGCCGGCGCCCGATTTGTCGTTCGCCGGTTCGTCGCGCCACCTGCGTTTCCCCTCCCTGGAGGAGCCCGGCGCGGCGTTCGCCGATGCGCCCGCGATGCCCGATCTCGACCCGGCCGGCGCAGCCGTCGCTCCCCCGACAGCCGTGTACATGCACATCGAGACGCCGTCCCCTCGGGCGGCGGCGGCGCGGCCCCTCGGGCAAATCGTTCCCCGGTGAGACCGCGCTCGCACCTCGCGCTGCTCTCTTTCGCTTGGACCGCATTGGCGAGACGGCCGGGCCGCACCGTCGCGCTCCTCGGCGCAGTGGCGATGGTCGTCACGCTCCTGGCGGCGGTGCTCTTTGCCACGAGTGCCCTCAAAGGCGAAGCGGAACGCGGGCGCCGGACGCAACCCGACGTCGTGGTGCAGCGGCTCGCCGGAGGGCGCCCCGCGCTCATCGATCCCTCGACCGTCTCTTTCTTGCAGCGGCTACCCGGCGTGCGCCGCGCCGCTGCCCGGGTGTGGGGTTACGTCTTTTTGCCGTCCCTCAAGGCCAACGTCACCGTCATGGGACGCGACGCGCAAACCGGCGATCTCGGCGCCGTACGCGGCGTTCTTCGGAGCGGACGCGACGCGCGCCCCGGAGAACGGGGCGCGGCTGTCATCGGCCGAGCCCTCGCCGACATTTTGCATGTCCGCGAGGGCGACGTGATCAGCCTCCCCTCCCCCCGCGAGGACGCCCCCATCCTCAACCTGGTGGGCGTCTTCGATTCGCCCGTCGCGCTCTACACGAGCGACGTGATCCTGCTCGACGTCGACGACGCGCGGACCATCCTCGACGTGCCCTCCGATCGGGCGACCGACGTTGCCATCGAGCTCGGCAACCCGGAGGAAGCGGCCGTCGTTACCCGGGCCATTCTCGACAAGGAGCCCGACCTCCGCGTTTTGGACAAGCGCATTCTCGCCCGCACCTACCAGCTTACCTACGGCCGGCGCGCGGGCATCGTCATCGCCGCCGCGCTCCCGGCGCTTTTTGCCATGCTCATCGTCGCCTGGGAGAGGATGAGTGGCCTCAGCCCCGCCGAACGCCGGGAGATCGCCGTCCAGAAAGCCGTGGGATGGTCGACGGCCGACGTGCTCTACGCCAAGTTCTACGAATCGGTGCTCGTCGGGCTCTTGGCGTTCGGGGCGGGAGTTGTGCTCGCCTATGCGTGGGTCTTCTTGCTCGGAGCACCGCTCTTGCGCGAAGTCCTGTCGGGGTGGAGCGTGCTCTATCCGGAGACGGCGCTCACCCCGGCCATCGATCCTGCCGATCTGGCAGGTGTCGCCGCGATCGTGCTTCTGCCGTTTTTCTCGGTCGCCATCCTCCCCGCCTGGCGCGCGGCCATCGTCGACCCCTTGCAGGCGATGAGGTCGTAGCGCTCACTTCACTTCGATTTTCATGTCGCCTTCGAAAGGCTTGTAACGAAACCCGCAGATCCCCTCTTGGCAATAGACCTTGGGCGTCGGCTCTTGGCACTTCGCCTTGGGCGGCTCTTCGCATTTTCCCTTGGTGAAGGTTTCCATCATGGCGTGAATCTTGTCGAAGCTCGCTACGTTGATGGGCTTCGCACATCCCGGCCACTCGCTTTCCTTGCACTCCGGATCGGCCGTACACATGCTCGCCGAGTTGATGAGCTCGAAGGCGTTGTCGCGCAGCTTCTTGCACTCCTTTGGGTCCAGCTTGGAACAGGACGTCAACGTAACGAGGACGAGGGGAAAGAAGCAGGCGGCGCGGGTGAACATGGAACCTCCTTGGCGCCGCACCATACCGTATTCGGCCCGCGAGAAACTACTCGGTCCTCCTTTCCCGTGGCGCCGAGCCTGCCCGCCCTGAAAAGCCTTGACCCTTGGGCGCAGGGGCGCACCATGATATCGCTGCCGCCGAGAGCGATCATGGCCCAACCACGAGTTTTCACCCTCGAAGAAGCCAACGCCCTCGTCCCGACGCTGCATCGGCTGGTGGGGCGCCAGATGCTTCGGCAGTCGGAAATCGAGGAACGGTTGCGCCGGCTCGCGCGCGCGGCGGGCCGCAGCCTGCATGATCTCGAGATCGCACCGCAGGACAGCGCTGAAGTGCGGAATTTGAAGACCGACCTCATGGAGCGCATCGCGGCCTACGAAGAAGGGTGGCGCGAGGTGACATCGCTCGGCGCGGTGGTGAAGGACGTGCGAACGGGGCTCGTCGATTTCTACGGTCAGCTCGACGGGCGGACGGTGTGGCTCTGCTGGCGTTACGGCGAAGAGCGCATCGACTTCTTCCACGAGCTCGACACGGGATTCGCGCACCGCAAACCGCTCGGACCCGAGGCCCGCCAGAAGCTCCTCAATTGACGATGCCGGTCGATCGGACCAAGGCCGAACGTGCGATTTTCGACTTCCTCTGCGCGATGGGGCGCGATCCCCATCGCGACGCCGAGCTCGCGGGGACGCCGGCACGCGTGGTCGACGCGTGGACCAGCGACCTCATCGACGGCTACGACGTCGACGTCCCCGGCCTTCTGGCCGGCGAATCATCGCCGGCACCCGGCGGCGCCGCGGGTCTCGTCGCCGTACGAGGACTCGCGATCTCCACCATGTGCCCCCATCATCTCTTGCCGGCGCGCGGTACCGCCATGGTGCTCTACATGCCGGAGGCGCGCATCGCCGGCATCGGCACCTTGGCCCGCCTTGTCGATGCCTATGCCCACCGGCTCGCGCTGCAGGAGGTCATCGGCGCGAGCGTCGCTTCGGCGCTGATCGAGCACCTCGGTGCCCGCGGAGCGGCGTGCAAGATTTCCCTTTCGCACAGCTGCCTCGCTTCACGCGGAGAGCGTCAACCTGCCGCCACCGTGGAGACCCTCGCGCTCGCCGGAAGCTTCGACCGCGCGGGGCCCGATCGCGATCTCGCCGTCGCCGCGCTGGGGGAACCCGCTTGAGCGCCGCAGTCGTCACCGGGGCAAGCCGCGGGATCGGCCGGGCGACGGCGCTCGCCCTCGCCGAGCGGGGCCTCGATGTGGCCCTCTTGGCTCGGACGGCGGACGATCTTGCGGCCGTGGCCCAGGCGGTATCGCGGTACGGCGTCACGGCGTTACCCTTGCGCTGCGACGTCACCGCGGCGGCGGACGTGAAGGAAGCGGCGGCGCGCGTGCTCGAAACGTTCGGCGCCCCCGAGGTCGTCGTCAACAACGCCGGCGTGATCCGGCGCGCTGCCGTGCACGAAATGTCGCTGGAAGACTTTCGTCTCGTCGTGGACACGAACCTCACCGGCACATTCCTGGTCACGCGCGCATTCTTGCCGGCCATGCTGGAGCGCCATCGAGGACGGTTGCTTCAACTCGCGAGCATCTCGGCCACCCTCGGCTCACCGCGCGCCTCGGCCTATTGCGCGGCGAAGTGGGGCGTGGTGGGCTTTACCAAGAGCCTCGCCGAAGAGCTGCGCGGCACGGGTTTGGTGACCATGAGCATCCTCCCGGGCTCGGTGGACACTTCGATGCTCGAGGGGAGCGACTTTAGCCCCCTGATGACGCCAGAAGACGTCGCCAAGACCATCGTCTTTGCAGCGCTCGACGCGCCTTCGGCCATGAACGGAAGCTCGCTCGAAATGTTCGGGCCATGAAGCGCGCCGCGCGGCGCGACAAGGCAGCGAAAACGACCGTATCGGCCGTGGCAGAGACTACGGGCAGCTGGTAGCTTGCCTTATCTCAGCATGGATGTGGCCCCTCCCAGCCTGCGGGACATCGCGGCGGCTCTCGATGTGCTGCCCGTGTTTCCGCTTCCGCAGACGGTGCTCTTTCCCGGCGCGCTCTTGCCGCTGCACATCTTCGAGCCACGCTACCGCGCGATGGTCAAGGACGTCCTTGCCACGAACAAGGCGCTCGCCATCGCGCTCATTCGGGAGACAGGCGAGCGCGATGGCAACCGCAACCCGCCCATCGAGGCGGTAGCCGGCGTGGGACTCATCATCGATCACGCCGAGCTGGCCGACGGTCGATACAACATCCTCCTTCGGGGCCGCGCCCGGGTGCAGCTGGAGGAGCTTCCCTTCGTGCCGCCCTATCGGCGGGCGCGGGCGACGCTCCTGCACTCGACGGTGGGAGAGCCGCCCCCGCGCGACGTGGCCGCCCTCCTGGCCAGCGCCGCGGCGTTTGCGGCCGACATCCGCGCGCGCGATCCGGAGTTCGACTTTCGCATCCCGCCTCACACCTCGGCCGCCGCGGCGTGCGACCTCGCCTCACATCACCTCGTGCTCGACGCACGCGAACGGCAATCCATTCTGGAGACGCTCGATGTCGCCGTTCGCCTGCGCCGAGCGACGGAATCGCTGGCGCTCCAGCACGCAGCGCTGCAGGGAAGTACGCGCGGCCCGATGAATTGACGGGCAGGCCAAAGGCTCGATGGAACGGCGAAAGCTCGTGGCGCGCCTCAAGAAAGCCGATCTGCCCGTGGGTGCCATGCGGCGCGTCCTTTATCCTCCTTTTCACGTGCTCATCGTCAACCTCGGCGATGTGCCGTACGCCATCGACGATACGTGCAACCACGCCGGCGACAGCCTCGCGCGCGGAGAGCTCGCCGGATGCAACATCGTCTGCCCCGCGCACGGCTATCTCTTCGACGTGCGAACCGGCCATCTCGTCGAGCCGGTTGGTTTGTGCGACGCACAGCGCACCTTCGAAGTCATCGCCGAAGGCGACGAGTTTGCCATCTACGACCACGTGCTGACGCTGGTGCTGCCGTAGCCGTCCGCGGCGCGAACGCCAAAAGCGCTGCACGCGCGCCTCGACACGCTCGGTATCGTACGGTAGAGTGGTGGCTCGAAACGTGAGTCCCCCTCGTGGGTCTACCGACAGCGCAACGTGAACCCCGCCAGGCCCGGAAGGGAGCAACGGTAGCGGAAAGCGGGTGTGGTAGACCCTTCTCTTTCTTCTCAGGCGCGACATGAGCGTTTCCACGCCCCCTCGGAGCGGGATGTTTCTCGCGCGCACGGCTTTCGTGCTGTCGGCCGCAGCCGTGGCTCTCGGTCTTCGCAGCGCTGCGCACAAGCCCCTCGCGGCGGCCCTCGTCGCGTTGGTCATCATGACGATGGTGGTCCCCGCGTACCTCTCGCGACGACGGGTGCGGCAGGTGCTGCGCTCCGGCGACGTGCACTCGGTGCTGACCGCGTGGTCGGGCAACATCGCCAAGCTCCCCTATCGGGAAACGATGGAACCCCTCATCACCGCAGCCGCCTTTGCATCGTGCGGGTGGGTCGATCAGGCGCGCACCGCCCTCCGGCGATCGGCGCGCGGTCCGGCGTGGGACGCTGCTCTCGAGCATCGGCTCTTCGTGGAGACGCTCCTCGATGCCTTCGAAGGTGATCGCGCAGGAGCGCTGGCCAAGGCCGAGCGACTGGCGACGCTTCCCCTGCCCTTCGCAGGACCACTTCTGCTAGGGCGCGTGCGCGTGCTGCGCGACGCGCTGGCTGCCTTTGCACGGGCGTTCGCGCACGTGGGTACGCCGAGCGATGTCGCCCTGCTCGAACGCGCTTCGAAGAAGAGCCCGCTCATCCACTGGGCGATGCTCTACGCGGCCGCGGTGGTGTCGATTGATCTCGGACAGCTCTCCCACGCAAAAAAGCTCCTCGCCAGCGCGCCGCCCTGGCCAGAGGGTTCCGCGTTCTGCGCGTTCCACGAGGAGCTGATGGATCTGGTCGAAGGCTGACCACCGGCGCGCACGGCGCGCAGTAGGGCTACTCGGAGACGAGGCCGCGCAGTGCAGCGAAGCGCAGCAACTGGGTGCTCGAATGGACCGACAGCTTGCGGTTGATGTTGGCGCGATGGGTCTCCACGGTCTTGACGCTGATGGAGAGCGCTCCGGAGATGGAAGCGTTGGAGTACCCCCGCACCACCAGATCGAACACCTCCCGCTCGCGGTTGGAGAGTCCGTCCAATTGTCCGGGAGTGGCGCGGCCACGGACGCGGGTCGAAGTGAGGAGCGACACGGGGAGCTCGGGGGCAAGGTAGCGATCGCCACGCGCCACGGCTTTCAGCGCTTCGATGACCGTCGCGGCCGGCTGTGACTTGAGCGCGTAGCCGGTCGCACCAAAGGAAAAGGCACGACTCACGTAATCGTGAACGGCGTGGGCGCTCAGCATCAGGACCTTCGCCGGGTAGCGACTGGTCAGCTCGCGTGTCGCCGTGAGCCCATCGATGCCCGGCAAAGTCACATCCATCACCACCACGTCCGGTCGCGCAGCTTCGTACAACGCGCAAACCTCCTGCCCGTCCGCTCCTTCCGCCACCACCGAGAACTCCTGGGTGGATGCGAGCAGTGTTCGAAATGCTTCTCGAAATACGATGTGGTCGTCGATCAATGCAACGGTGACGGTCATGGTGATGTCCCTCATACTCCTCAAGAACGAATCGTTTATCGGCCAAAGGTCGACCGACTGCAAAGTGATTCTCGACCCCACGCGCCGTCCTTGATCGCCTCGGACGAATCGGGGCGATGGGCTTGATGATTCCGAGCCCCCCGGCGCGTTGATGACGCGAGTCGATGATGTCGCATCTGATGCCAACAAGCACCCCTTTCCGAGCACCGAACGACATCATCGACGCGCGGCGCTGGGAACCACCCGACTCGCTCATGACATACACAATTCACCTGAGCCCCCACCCTCCAGACCCCTCCATTTCCACCGTTTCCACTCCGGGTGCGGCCGAGGTTTGTCTTGCCCTGCGGACGACCGGCGCGGAAGAAGGGCGTCCAGCTTTGCAGGGCGAGCTTATTGCACGTGGATCGCTGGTGGCGCGAAGCATCGACTCATTGATGAGCCGATGAGCGACGACGAAATCACGTCCATCGCTAGCACCGGAAACGTACACTTGGTACCGGGCTCGCTGGATGACAATGGGGCGAAGAATGCAGACGAGGACCGACCGACGAACGAGAGACGGCCGACGGACACCGTGCATCGCCGCGGCGCGTCGACACGCTATGGGAAATCCGGCGCTGCGATGGCCGTCGTTGCATATTGCAACAGCGCATTGGGTGCAGCGAGACACGACGGTGGTGCGTAGACCGGAACGCGCGCGTGCCGGCCCGACAAAGGACGAGTGTCTCTCTCGGCTGGAGAACTTCAACGTGGATCGCCGACGGATGGTCTCGTCCCTTGCGCGTTGCGAATCGCAGCTGCGTGGCGGAACGAGTCGATCGTGATCGGACATGGCGAGCAACTGAAACCACAGTGCCGAGCGATGGGACGGATGGGCAGCGTTTTTGTGAGAGCGATGAGGGTAGCGTCGCACAGGATGGACTATGATCCGCGCGCGGTGCGGATGGGCTTCCACGAGATCGAGGGGTTTCGTCCTCGTAATTGCGACGGAAAGAGCGTCTGCCATCGCCTTTGAAGCATGACGGGGATGGTTCGCCTATGGAGTTTGCAGGCGGATTCTACGGATACGGGTGGGCAGGGTGAAAACGAGAAGTGGCACGATTGTCGACCAACGTAGCGCAGCCGCTCCGCGGCGGCGCAAAGCTGCAGCCAAGGTAACCAAGGTCGCCACAGCTTTGCTCGCTCCTCGGCGAGCGAAACGCAAGCAGGTCAACCCGCACCGATGGGATTGGTCGGCGCTGCAAGGAGCGCCGACGCCTCTGGCGCTGATCGAGGGCCGCCGGATCGCCGCCGGCAACCGCTCCTTCGAGGAACTGGCCCATCAAAACGCCAACGCGAGCTGGAAACGTCTCGGTCCCGAGGTCTCGACGCAGAAACCCTGCCGTGGCCTGACGCGCCTCTTGGTCAACGAAGTCGCCGCCCTGAAGGACATGCGAAACGACCCGGTGACGCGGGTCTACCGTCGCCTGGGCAGCGAGCAATACTTGGAAGCGAGCTACTGGCGCGCGCCGGATCGGGGAGAGGCGAGACAGGCCGTGGTGATGATCCACGAGGCGACCGCTCGCGTTCAAGCCGACAACGAGCTCGGACGCATGCGCGAAGCGTTGGTCCAGCACGAGCGCATGCGCGCCATCGGGGAGCTCGCTTCCGGCGTTGCCCACGATCTCAATAACACGCTGCACGCGATGAACCTCCGGCTCTCGCTCATCGAACAGAGCGAGGCGTGCCGAACGGCGCAAGGAACCAACATCGCCGCGCTCTCGCGGGCCATCAGCGACGCGGCGCTCGTCGTCGGGCGCCTCCAGGATTTCGCGCGACAGAAAACCGATCGCTCGCTCGACTGCGTCGATGTCTCGGCCGTGGTGGGAGAAGCGATCGAGATGGTGCGCACCACCATCGAAGGTGAAAGCTCGCTCGACGGCACGCCGGTGCGAATTCGCACACGGCTGCCCATGCTGCCGGCGGTGACGGCGCAGGCGTCGGAGCTGCGGCACGTCGTGGTCAACCTCCTGCTCAACGCGCGCGATTCCATGCCGAAAGGGGGCGCGATCGAAGTGGTGGCTGAAGAAAGAGGCGACCGCGTGGCGCTGGAAGTGCTCGACGAGGGGTGCGGCATTCCCGACAAGGACTTGGAAAACATCTTCTCCCCGTTTTTCACCACCAAGGGGGCGCGAGGGACGGGTCTCGGCCTCTCCAACGCGCGCACCGTGCTGGGACGACTCGGCGGCGAGATCTCCGCTTGCAACCGACACGGCGGAGGGGCCTGCTTCACCCTCTCCTTTCCCCTCGCGACGCGCGTGCGGCCACCACGGCCGAAACGCCGCCGCAGCGATCCGCCCCGCGAGCGCCGAGTCCTGGTCGTGGACGACGATCTCGACAACCTGCAGGCGACGAAGATGGTGATGGAACTGCAGGACCAAATCGTCGACATCGCGCAGAGCGGATCGGAGGTGATTGCCCGCCTCCTGGCCGGATCGCGCTACGACCTCGTCTTTTGCGATCTCGGCATGCCGGACATGAACGGCTGGGTCATCGCACGCGAGATTCAGAAGCTGGCGCCGGGGACGACCGTCTACTTGCTGACGGGCTGGGCACAGCACATTCAAAAGGACGACCCGCGCCGACGGTGGGTCAAAGGGGTGCTGCAAAAGCCCCTCCAACCCGAGACGATGCGGGAGCTCTTGGCCGACGAGCAGGCACCGCAGTCGCTCGAGCCGAGCCCGGGCTCTGATCAAACGTCGACCGAGCTGCTCTGACGCTATGCGCTAGCGCCAGGCCAGCTTCGCCTTGCGGATACGACCCGAGCCGCGCAGGTTGTCCTCGGCAAAGAAGAGCCAATCACGGGCGACGACGGGGTTGGCGTCTTCAGTGGAGACGCCGGCGATGGCCGTGAGCCGTGCAGCGGGCTGAGGCGCGCCCCTTTCGAAGAGAAAGCCATAGAACGCCAGATTCTCCCCTTCGGAGCCGGCGACGACGACGCGGCAAGAGCGGTCGCATTCGAGCGCGAGCGAGCTGGCTTGCGCGGGGAGCGCGACCCGCACCGGTTCACCGGCGGCGCGCAGCGCGAAGTCGAGCCCCACCAGCATGGCCGTTTTTTCCGAGGTCGTCGCCGCGCCCGTGCCAGGCCCGGCGTCTTCGACCCAGCCGAGGGCCAATCCCTCGCCGACGGCTGCCAGCTCGATCCCCCTGGCGTGCTGTGGACCAAGGACGACGCGAGCGGGATCTCCGCGCACCGCGAGGTCGGCCGCGAGCAGGCGCGCCGCGAAGACGCCGTGAAGGTCGGGATCTCGGCGCGCCTCCGCCCACGCGACGACGAGGTCTTCGCCGCGCGCGATCATGCGAACGTCGGACGCCTCACCTTTGACCTGGGCGACGAGACGCTCATTGCCGATCCGCTGCAGGTCCTTACCGACCTTGACCGTGTAGACGCCAGGCAGGCCGTCGCGCGAATCGATGTAGGCGACGACGAAGCCGTCTTTGTGCCGCACCAGCGCCACGTCGGAGCAACCTTCCTTAGAGCGCGTCACCATCCGCTGCGCTTGCTTCTCGCCGCTGCGGGAGAGACGCGTCACGAACACTTGCCCGATGCCCGCATCCTTGCCGACCCAAGCGAGACCCGCGTCCCCCTGGGCCGACGCGCCCGCCGCGAGCGACACGCCTCCGATGGAATCGGCTTTCACCGAGATGACGTTGGCGGCGCCGAGCGCTTCGCCTTCCGCATCCAGCGCGCGCACCACCACGGTGGCGCCGCGCTGCTGCTGAGGACCGGGCGTCGCTCCTTTCTTCGCTGGACCGCGGGAGGAAGCTCGCAGCGCCGGTCCCCCGCCGTCGAAGTACGTCACCCAGGCCAGGAGAAATCGATCGCCCGCCGCCAAGGCGGTAAGGTCGGCAATTCGTTCACCCTCCGAGAGCGCCCCCACCGCGCCCGCGCGTGGGAAGGCGGGCGGCGCGGGGCTCGCGCTGGGCGAACGCGACCCACCAGCGTCCGCGGGCGCTACGGACACCGCCGGTAACTCGCGCCGGTCGCCGACTTGGATTGATGGTGCAGGCTTGGCGGGGGAGCCGCAGGAGACAAGGCCGAGGACTGCGAGCACGAGCCCACCGAAGGGCCACGCAGCGCCCGACCACCTCGCCCTCGACTGCCGTGACATGCCCGATCCCTTAGCACCACTCTGCGCCTTTCTGGTCAAAGGAGCGATCATCGACGCATCGCGATCGGCCCTCCTCCGAGACCGGCATGAGGCGGCCCAAGCCTTCGAATCCAGTGTCTTTGACGAAGTCTTCATGTCAAAGATGATCGTACGACCATGAGCCGCTTCGAGTAGCACGATGACGCTCGCGCTGCGCCTGCTGATTTCGTTCGGTCTACTGGCGCTGGTGGCTACGGGGGTGGTCGGCATCGGCGCGCGAGAAGCGTGGCGGCGCGCCGAGGAACAGCAATTTGACGATCAGCTTCAAGCGGCGCGCAAGGGCGTGCTCAAAGAACTTCAATGGGAAGCGTCTCAGATCGGCGACGCCCTGCGTGCCAAGTGCACCTACGACACCTACATCGACCAAACCTTGGTCGAGCTCGCCGGTAATGAGCTCACGACCGGTCGCCGGCTCGCTTTGAGCGAGCTCGTCCCCCAGGAACGAAAGGCGCTCCACCTCGACGAGCTCGTGCTCTTCACGGGGACCGGGGAGATCCTCGGCTCGGGGGAGGACCCGGCCGCGCCCGGGACGTCCGATCCGTCGCTGGCGACCGACCTCGCTCACCGCCCTGAGTTCGAGTACCGACCCGCAGACGGCCAGCGGAAAGCCGCCCTCGTCACCCGCTGCTCGCGTCGGCTCGGCAGCCAGACCGTGGGTCTCGTAGGCGCCCGCCATCTCGACTCCACGCTGAACCGCATCGGCGAAGCCTATGGCGTCAAGCTGGCCATTTCATCGCAAAAGACCCCCGCCCCCGACACCCACGAAGCGAGGCTCCTCGTCGAGGCACCGAGCCGCGAGCTCCTCGGGCTTCGCGTCGTGGCAACGATCTCGAAACGGCCGCTCGAGGCGCGCTTGGCCTCGGTCGACGATCGGATCATCTTCGCGTCGGCCATCACCGTCGTCGTCGCGGCCGCGGCCGCGATCTTGCTGGCACGCAGCATCGCGCGGCCGCTCGAAGCGCTCGCGCGCCAAGCCGGTGAGGTCGTCCGCGGTGACCCTCGTCCCGTTGAAGCACGCGGCGGTCGCGAGCTCGCAGACTTCGCCCGCGCCTTCAACAAAACGATCGAAGACCTGGTGCAGCTACGCAAGCGGCTGGCGACGACCGAGCGCATCGCCGCGCGCCGCGAGATCGCACGGCTCGTTGCTCACGAGATCAAAAACCCGCTGGCACCGATCCGAGCGGCGGTGGAGACGCTGCGCCGGTTGCGCGCCCGCACCGATCCGGCCTTCGACGAGTACTTCGACGAGGCGACGCGCACCGTCCTCGAGCAGGTGCATCGCATCACCAAGATCGTCTCCGAGTTCACCGAATTTGCCCGGCTCCCGGCTCCCCATCCGGTCTCGGTGAAGGTCGACGAGGTCGTCAAGAGCACGGTGGCCCTCTACGCCGCGGGAGGGGCCGAGGTAAGTGTCGTCGTCCACGACGGCCCCACCATCCACGCCGATCGCGACCAGCTGGTGCAGGTGCTCACCAACCTCATTCAGAACGGCCTCGACGCCGCGCGCATCGGGGACGAGAAGCCTCGCGTCACCGTCGAGGTTCGATCGCAAGGGACGGATCGAGTGGCCATCAGCGTTACCGACAACGGACCCGGCGTCAGCGAGGACATGCTTCCTCGACTCTTTCAGCCTTACGCCACGAACAAGCCGGACGGGACGGGTCTCGGGCTCGCCATCGTGCAGCGCATCGTCCACGAGCACGGCGGTGAGATCGTCTACGAGCGAAGCCGCGATGGCTGCGCTGTGTTTCGGGTCGTGCTTCCAGTAGGTGGACCTGCCCTCCTACCGACACACCTCGAACCACCACCGGGCGGCGAGCTGCCGCGCGGCTGATCCGCCGGCCGAGCCGCCAAGCGCGCGAGCAAGCCGCGGTCAAACCGCTCTTTCGCCCCGGCGGTCGGCGCCGTCAAGAGCGAGGTGAGACGCTGACAATGCAGGCTTTTCGCCTTTTCTTCGCCCTTTCTTTAAGGTTGCGTCGAGCCCCTTCCGGCTCCTACGCTCGCTTCTACAATGCAGCTGACCTCTAGGCACCTCGTGGCATTGGTGATCGTCATCGGATCGCTGCTGTTGGCCGTGTTTCTCGTGAAGGACGCGGGCCCGTACGCAGGGATGGTCGGTGCGGTCGGAGGTGTCATTGGGGTCCTCTACGCGGCCGCCGGTGGCGCGGCGGGACCGCCGGTGGAAGTGCTCATCGAAGCCGTTCGCAAGGCCACGCAAGGAGAGCCGCCGGCAACGCCGGTCGGCATCACGGGCAGCGCGACGCAGGTGTTCGAAGAGCTGCGCCGCTTCGCCGACATCGTGGCGCGCGAACGGGAGACGGAAAAACAGGCCACCGCCGAAACGCGCGCGGCCGTGGACGTGCTCGACGATCTCATGAAGAGGCTCGGCGAAGGCGTCGGCACCCAGCTTTCCGCCAGCGAAGAGACAGCGCGGTCCATCAAGGACATGACCAGCGCCCTCAGGGACATCGCTCAGCACGTGGAAGTCCTCGCCGCCAGCGCCGAGGAGTCGAGCTCGTCGATCCTCGAGATGACGGCCACCAACGACGAGGTGGCGGAGAACATCGTCGAGCTGGCCGGCAGCGTGCGCGAGACGGTATCGTCGATCGAGGAGATGGCCTATTCGATCAAGGAGGTCGCCAAGAACATCGACGCGCTTTCACTCACCGCCGAAGAGACGAGCTCCTCCATGAACGAGATGGACGTCTCCATCGACCAGGTGCAGTCGAACGCCAACGAAACGGCGCGTCTCTCGGAAGAGGTGGCGCAAGACGCGGAGAAGGGCGCGGAGGCCATCCTGAAAACGATCGGCGAGATCTACCGCATCAAGGAGTCGAGCCAAGAGGCGGTGGCCGTCATCTCCAACCTCGGCTCGCGTATCGACGCCATCGGTCAGATCCTGAACGTCATCGACGACGTCGCCGAGCAGACCAACCTCCTCGCCTTGAACGCCGCCATCATCGCCGCTCAGGCCGGTGAACACGGCAAAGGATTTGCCGTCGTCGCCGACGAGATCAAGGACCTTGCCGAGCGCGCCGGAGCCAGCACCAAAGAAATCGCCGACCTCATCAAGACCATCCAGGCCGAATCGAAGAACGCCATCAACGCCGTCGAGCGCGGCGCCCACAACGTCGACCGCGGCGTCGAAGTGTCCAATGAAGCCGAACGCGCCCTGAAAAAGATCCTCGAGAGCTCCCAGAAGAGCACCAACATGGTGCGCGCCATCGCGCGTGCCACCGTCGAGCAAGCCAAGGGGAGCAAGCAGGTCACCGACGCCATCGGGCGCATCGCCGAAACGGTGCAGCAGATCGCGGCCGCCACCGCCGAGCAAGCGCGCGGCTCGGAGCTCATCATGAAGAGCGCCGAGAAGATGCGGACCATCACCCAGCACGTCGAACGATCGAGCCAGGAACAGGCGCGCGGCGGACGGCAGATCACGCAGGCCATCGAGAACATTTCGAACATGGTCAACCAGCTGAACACCAGCCATCGAAGCCAGACACGCGGCAACGAACAGGTCGTGAACGCCGCCGGCCGCATCGAAGAGGCAGCGCGTGCACAGGACCTTGCCCTGCGATCGCTGGTGGGCGCTCTGGAAAAGATCAGAAAAGCGCGCGCCGCCTAGCTGCGCCGCCCGGCCCCGAGGGAGCCAGAGCCGAGCTCAGAGCAGGCTCGTCAACCGTCTTCCAATAGAAACAGTTTGGAAATACGGTTACGTCAGTATCGTTACGTCGCGTCGAGCCGAGGACCCAGCGACGCAACGACTCCTTGACAAAAGTGCAAGCAACCATCCGCGTCGACCGACTCGATGCAGTCGTCGAGCGTTTGCTGATGATCGGTGTACAGGGACTCACCGTGTCGGCTGCGCACGGCTTCGGGCGAAGCAACCGCCACGACGCGGTGTTCCGGGGAGCCCTCTACAAGATCGACTCCCGGCCGAAGCTCGTTCTTGAATGGGTGGGGGCGGACGAGGACGTCGACGGCGTCATCCGCGCAATCGTGCGCAATGCTGGTACCGGCCAGATCGGCGACGGTAAAATCTTCGTCTCTCCCATCGAGGAGGTGATCCGCATCCGCACCGGCGAACGAGGTGAAGGGGCCCTATGAATTCCAAGTCGGCGCTCACGGGTATTTGGCCTCGCTAGACGACGGTCGGAAACGTTGCAGGGTTCAAGTTGAATTCGGTTACGTTCCAAAGCAATCAAAGCTTCGTTTTCATCTATGGTCGAAAGCTCCGCATCAACTCACGAACTACAGGATCCGCCGGACGAGCCCAAGACCATCCTGGTGGCCGTTGACGGATCCGCCGCTGCCGAACGTGTGATAGCGATGGCCGCACGTATTACCCGCTCCATGCCTCGAGCGATGGTCCACGTGGTGCACGTCTTTCGGACGAGCCGCCTCGATCGCGCGAGGCTGGGAACTCCGACCGGCAATGCCGACCTCATCGAAGACGCGAAAGAGCAGCTCCAGTACCACGTCCGCGCGACCCGCAAGCAATGCCGCGCAGAAGTTACCGGCCACTTTGCGCTCGGGGAACCGGCCGCCGAAATCCTGCATCTGTGCGAGAGTCTAGACGCCGATCTGCTCGTCGTTGGAACGCATGACTATGTCGGGTTCGAGCGATTTCTCCTGGGTTCGGTGGCCGAAAACTTGATGCGCAAGGCGGGTTGTCCTGTGCTTGTCGTTCGCGGGAAAACTCACCGATCCGCGTAAATTCAGCGTTCGAGCCACACGAGCGTGAGAGTGGTCACGAGGTGGATCGGCACCAGAATGGCGATGGCGAACATCGCATAGCGCGCGAAGCTCGGCATCGCATACCCGGCGCGTTCGGCGATGGCCTTCACCATGAGGTTCGGCCCGTTTCCGATGTAGGTCGTGGCGCCCATCACGACGCTACCGATGCTCACCGCAGCAAGGTTGATGGTCGAGACGCCCGCCACGAGATCGGGCTGACCGTGACTGAGACCGCGGGCAAGAGCCAGGAAGGCGGCGTACGTCGGGGCATTGTCGAGCAGCGAAGACAGGATGCCCGAGCACCAAAAGAGTTGCCACGCGCGTTGGATCGGAAGGGACGGCGCTGCGTGGGCAAGGTTGACCTCGATGGGCGCAAGACAGGCAAATAGGCCGGCGAACAGGATGGCGACCTCGACGATGGGCCCGAACGAAAACCCGTTTTTCCTGTGAACGTCGCGGGGGGTACCCCAATACGAGACCGATGCGATCCCGACCATCGTCGCCTCTCTGAATCCTGACGGAAGCAGCACCGCGGCGACGATCGCGAGGAGAAGCGCGATGTTCCGTTTGCCTTCGATGGAAAGCGGCACCACCTCGGCCCGGTCGCGCTGGCGAGCCTTTACGGGCTCGCGACGGTACGCGCGTACTTCGACCACATACATGACTGCGCAGATGATTCCCACGTAGAGCGCCCAGTATGGAAAGAGGCGCAATGTCCAAAGGAAGGGCACGCCTTCGAGATAACCGAGCAGGAGCGGTGGGTCGCCGAGCGGCGTGAGAAGCCCGCCGGCGTTCGACACAACGAGAATGAAAAACGGAACCAAATGCTGCCGGTGCTCGCGCTGCTGGTTGGTCCGCAGAAGCGGCCGAATGAGAAGAATGCTCGCTCCCGTTGTCCCGATAAGACTTGCCAGCACGCCTCCCGCGACCAAAAACGCGAGGTTGGTACGAGGCGTTGCTTCGATATCACCGGCAACGAAAATCCCGCTGGCCGTCACGAAAAGCGCGCCGATGGTGGCGACGAAGGACAGGTAGGATTCGGCGGCACCGGCGAGGCGATGGTGATGGCCTTCGAGCCATAAAAAGCCGATCACGGGCGCCGCACACGCCAGTGCGACGAGTGCCTGAAAGCGGTGTTTGCCCCAGGCATCGGGAAACGCAAGCGGAAATCCCGCTATGCCGAGCACCAGAGTCGCGAACGGAAAGACGGTCCACACGGGGAAGAACTGCGTCATCGAGCGGTGCTTTTCTAAACATCTTGCCGCCCAATTCAAATAGCGAATTTCGGCATTGAGCGAGAGACCTCGATCGGTGGTCGGCAAGAGACGCGCGAAGCGAGCGCTCTCGCCAGAATCGTGATTCGGCCTTCTGTTTCATGGTGGAGAAAAGGCTCGGCAATGTGCCGGAAGCATTCCTCGAGGTAATGAGCTCGAGAAGCGCCGATGTGTCCTGAAACGTCGCGCGCGTCAGCGCGGGTGAGGCGCCATGTGGAAACAATACAAAAAAACGTTTGTCGGCATGCAGCTCGTGATCTGGGCGATCACAGGGGGCGTCCTGGCGTGGCGCCACCTCTGGGATCTCGCGGCGATGTTCTTCGTGACGATGCAGATCGGCGCGGTGATCGGCGCGATGTGGGGCCAACGACTGAAGAGCAAGGTTCTCCGATCCTCGGACGCGGCCGCGGGGCGGGGATCCTGAGCCTCCGCCGTCGCGCGGCTCCGCAGCATCGAGGACGCGATGCCAATGGTGGACGTCCTGCTGAGAATCAACTGTCTCCAAAGAGGAAAAACGCATGAGCAATCTTCTGTTTAGCCAACGTCGGCGCCACTGGTTTGCCTTCATCGTCTTGATGGTCGCCTTGATCGGCACCTTGAGTAGCGTCCGAGCCTACGCGGACGAAGCTGCGCCCGATCCCATCGGTGCTGGCCAGACGGCGCCCAATGCGGCGTCCGTCCCGAATTACGTCAAGCCCGACCCGGACAAGGCGACAACGAAGGAGCTCGCGGCAGCGATAGACGCCGTCGCCCAGTCCACGTCGCGCAGCTACTTCTCCCTCAACTTCGTGTGGGTTCTGGTGGCCGGGTTCCTCGTTATCTTCATGCAGGCAGGGTTTGCACTGGTCGAAACGGGACTCTGTCGCGCGAAAAACGCATCGCACACGATGTCCATGAATTTCGCCGTCTACGCGCTAGGGATGTTCGGTTTCTTCGTGTCCGGGTTCGCCCTCATGTGTGGCGGTTTCAACGGAACCGCCATCGGAGGACCGGTCACGCTCGGCGGTCTGCCGACGCTCAATCACATGTTCACCGTGGGATCGTCGGTGAATGGGGATCACGGCTGGGGCCTCTTCGGCACGACCGGTTGGTGCCTGACCGGGAGCGGGTACGACGCTGCTGCCGTCGTGATGTTCTTGTTCATGATGGCGTTCATGGATACCACCGCGACGATCGTCACCGGGGCCTGCGCAGAGCGCTGGAGCTACAAGAGCTTCTTCATCTACAGCATTTTCATAGGCGGTCTCATCTACCCCGTCTTCGGTTGCTGGGTGTGGGGCGGAGGCTGGTTGGCGCAGCTCGGCTATCGTCTTGGCCTCGGCCACGGAGCGGTCGACTATGCCGGTTCCGGAGTCGTCCACCTTCAAGGTGGCGCGCTCGCCCTGGTCACGGCATGGCTGATTGGTCCTCGCATTGGCAAATACGGCAAGAACGGCAAGGTCAATCCCATCTTGCCGCACGACATCCCCATGGTTCAGCTCGGCACGTTCATCCTCGCCTTCGGCTGGTTCGGCTTCAATGCTGGCAGCTCGCTGGCTGGAACGGACGGACGAATTGGCATCGTCGCGGTCAACACGATGCTCGCCGGAATGGCGGCGACCTTGAGCGGGATCCTCTACATGTGGAAGGTCCACGGTAAGCCGGATCCCTCGATGATGTGCAACAGCATGCTCGCTGGCCTCGTCGCGATCACCGCGCCCTGCGCGTTCGTGACGCCGGTTTCGGCATTCATCATCGGCGCCATCGCCGGAGTGCTGGTGGTCTGGGCCGTATTTTTCTTCGACAAGATCCGCATCGACGATCCGGTGGGCGCAATCAGCGTGCACGGCGTCAACGGCCTCTGGGGCGTGATCGCCGTTGGTCTTTTCTCGGACGGCACCTACGGCGCCGGTTGGAATGGCGTCGGTGCCACCGAGTATCTCGGCAAGACCGGACAGGGGGTGACGGGGCTCTTCTACGGCGACGGCAAGCAGCTGGTCGCCCAGCTCATCGAAGCTGGCGCAGGGGCGACCTGGAACCTCGTCCTAGGCGGCGCAATCTTCTACGTGCTCGGCAAATTCCTCGGTTCGAACCGTGTTTCCGCCGCCGTCGAAGTGGCTGGTTTGGACGTCCCCGAGATGGGCATCCCCGGATATCCCGAGTTCATCACGCCGGCGAGTCCCGAGGAGGTTGCCGCCGCGATGGAAGAGTTGTCCAGCGACCGAATGGGTGCGGGAGAGGCTGTGCCCAGCACGTGATTCGAGGGAGTTCGCGAAGGGTTGTAGTGACGCGGTAGCAACCTTCGTGTCGGCCGACGTAACTGGGGCGGGTCGATCCCCGCCCCAGTTCGGCGAGCGCGCTAACGCGTGATTGTCGAGCTAGGTCCGCAGCGCGCATCGCCGGGCGTCGCCACCGTGATGCCGTATTCCCCCACCGAAAGGCTCATGGGAAGGATGATGCTGCCATCGAAGTTGCCGTTGGCGTCGGTCGTCAGAGCACCGACCGCCGTCTTGGCTCCCGTGTCGAGACGGCGCAAGATGACGTCGACGCGCAGGTCCCCACACCCCGCGCCATCGACCTCGATACGCCCGTTGACGTGAACCTCCCCGCCGTGGCGCGCCACGCTGTCAGCGCCCGCTACGATGACGCGCGGGCGGGGGCGATCGTCGCCCTTGCGCTCGGGTGTTGGATCGGAGAGCGCCCGCTCGGCCGCGCTCGATTCACGCGAACGCGCATCGGACGACGGACCGCGCGAGGGATCGGCGCGCGTTGCTCCCGACGATGAGGAGGACCGACTCGAAGGGTCGGCCGACGGCGCGCTGCCCGGCTGCCCCGGCTGACCACCCGACGACGCTCGGCGTCCTCTTTCTGCCGCTTGGCTGCCCGAACCACTGTCCGATTGGGGCCATCCGAAGGCGTCGGGGGGCGGGCGGTGCGCGGGCCGACCATCGGCCGTCCCTTCGTCGATAGCGACGGCCGCACCGCCGAGATCGATACGTCGCCAGGTCCCGTCGGCCTCGACTTCGACCCACGCGTGCGCCTCGTTGGTGACGACGCGGGCCGAAATACCGAGCCCGAGGGCCGTGACCAGAAAAGCGAACGCGCGATGCCGGCAAACGCCTTTCTGCGAGAGCGCGAGATCGAGGTAGATGTCGCGATGGGCCGCGGGCGGGTCTTCGGAGGGGGCGAAGCCGCGAAAATACGACACCAGCCGGCGTACCGTCTCTGTCGGCGAGAGAGCGCGCGAGAGACCGAGGGCGGCTTCGACTTTGGCAAATGCACGCGCAGCCATGGGGGGAAGCGGTGGAACGGGGCGCAGGTTCGCCCACGCCGGCATCGTGAAATCGCCGCCGAACGCGGCGCGCGCGATGGCGACTTGCATCACCAGGCGCACGCGCCCGCGATTCGAGCCACCGCTCTTGGCGTACCAGTTGTCCGCGCCATCGCGCCATACCTCGACGGGGGCCGCGGGCGTCGTATGGAGGCGCAAGATGCGCGCGCCGGGTCCGACCGAAGGGATGAGCACGGTGGAGGCCGACTCGAAATCGACGGCCATGTCAGCGTAAAACTCTTCCTCCCCCACCCTCGCCTCGCCTCCCACCGTCACCCGCCCGAGCGTGGTGTCGCGGACGCGCAGCCCATAGTCGAGCCCGACCGTGTCGAAGGCGCGCAGGCGCTTGTAGGGCGCTACCGAGGGGGAGAAAGGGTCGTCGTAGCGAACCATGTTCGGCCGCCGCGTGTCGCGATCCGGCCGAAACACCGAAGGCACCGACGGCGAGAGCCCGTCGCGGTACGCGTTTTCGCCGCGTACCGGTGCGCGGTGCGTATCGGGCGCGTGGACGACGCCGCTCGGTGTGTCGATGGCGGCCGGCAAATCGCCCTCCGCCGTGGTCACCGACATCGCCAGATCCTCGCCGTCGTCGGGAGGGATGAACTCGTGCAGCACCGGGTCGTACGCGTGGGCGGGAAGAGCCGTCAATGCGACGAGGATCACGACGGAGAGGGCCGCCCGGAGATTGCGCACGCGCGCCCACGCGGCGGCCGCGCTCTCCACGCCGGAAAGACGCAACTGACGAAGCAGCATGCCGCTCATCGTGAACCGGCCTGCGCGCGGATCCCCCATCGTCCGGCGCGGTACACGTGACGCCCTTCGACGACGACGTAGCTCGGCGGGACCCAGGCGAAGCCCGCCGGTGGGCTCTCCCAATGGCCCGGGATCCACACGTATTGCACGCCATTCCAATGCCAATAACCTTCGACCCACACCATGCCCGGCGCGGCGGGCGCGCCGCGAATGTCGGCCAGCGGCGGCGGCGGTGGTCCCGCGACATAGACCACGCGCGAAGGGCGCTCCTCGATGGTCGCGACGCAACCCGCGCAGAGCAACGCCACCGCGAGCCAAAATAGCAGTCGCCGGAGAGGTCGTTTCGGCATACGCACGAGACAGGAGGGGGAGCGAGCCAGTTTACCGCTTCGCTGCCACACCACCACAATGATAAAGGTTCATCTTTGATGAATCACCACCGAACCAGTCGAAAAACGCGTCGCCCGAGCATCGCCCCTCTGTCGATCGCCCTCCTTTTGACGGCTGCCGCTGGAGGTGCGCTCGCGGACTACCCTCCCGCCCGGGAAACGCCCGTCCCCGCCCCCGGTCGCTCCGTCGCTTCCAACGACCAATCGAGCGCGATCTCGACGAACCCGGCCAATCTCGGGTTCTTGCCGTCGAGCGAAGTCCGCTGGACGTGGGTACGCACGTCGGAAGATTCGCGTGTGCCCGCCCGGGGCCACGCCTTCGATTTCGCGCTCGTTCTTCCGTGGCGCGTCGGCACGGGCCTGCGGCTCGACTTCGCCCGACCGGGGGGTCTCTGGCCCGACTACACCTGGCTCACTTGGGCCCTCGGCATAGCGCCGACGCAGGCGTGGTCGATGGGTTTGTCGATCCAGCACGCCTATTCCGATGTCTACACGCTCGATGGGCCGACATCGATTACGGTCGCCACCTCGGTTCGCCCTTCTCCCTACCTCGCGCTCTCCATCGTCGCGCGGGACTTGAACCAGCCCGACGCAGCCTACCGGTTCATCGATCGCAGCGTGGATCTTGCCGTCGCGGTGCGCCCAACCGGCAAGCGCAACATCGAGATCGGCTTGGAAGACCGCTACCTCGATCGCTACGGCGAGTGGTTGCCGCGCGCGACGCTCGGGATCGACGTCCCCTACGTCGGTCGCTTTCGCGGCGAAGTGAGCACGTCGGACCCCACCCGCTCGGGACGCTTCACCTATGTCGCCACCGCGGGGCTCGAGATTGGCATCGGCACCTCGACCGTCGAAGGGGGCGGTGTTTTCGGGAGCGGTCTCGGCAGCCGTGGCGAGGGGTTTTACGTGGGCGCGGCGATCACCGGTTACCGCAGCCCCGGCATTCCCGAAGCCTCCTACGCGCAACAGATACGCATCGACGAGACGCCGGGCGCGCGGACCCACGTGCATCTCTTGCGACGGCTCTGGCGTCTGGCGGCCGATCGCGATCTCAAGGCGGTCGCCCTCGTCATCAAAGCCGAACCCGCGTCGTCCCTCGCGCACGCCGAGGAGCTCGGCGACGCCATCCGGCTGCTACGCGCCAACGGCAAAAAAGTGATCTGCCACCTCGAGGACGCGGCGGGGCGTTCGCTCTACGTCTGCGCGCAAGCCGATCGCGTCGTGATGAACCCGGCCGGGGTCATCCGGTTCGCCGGTCTTCGCACGCAGTACCAGTATTATGGCGCGCTCCTCGGAAAGCTCGGCATTCGTGCGCAGTTCGTCCGCATCGGGGCGCACAAGACCGCGCCCGAAGCCTACATGCGCGACGGCCCCACCGATGTCGCCCGCAGCGACCACCTCGATCTGCTGAACGAATACGAAGACGTCTTTCTCTCCGACGTCGGCGGCGGCCGGCATATCTCACGCAGCCAACTCAGCGAAACGTTCGCCCACGGGCCCTTCGTGGCGCGAGAGGCCGAGCAGGCGCACCTCGTCGACGGCACGGCTTTCGACGACGAGGTCGAGAAAGTGGTCCGCGAAGCGGTGGGGCGGCCCGTTTCGCTGCGCGAAGAGGCGCGGCCCAAGCAAGCGCCTTCGCGCTTCGGCTCGCAAAAAAGCATCGCCCTCCTGTACGTGGAGGGCGACATGGTCGACGGCAAGAGCCGCGACATCCCGCTCATCGACACGCACCTGGTCGGGTCCTACACCATCGCCAAGGCGCTCAAGGCATCGCGCGACGATCCTCGCATCGGAGCGGTGGTGATGCGCATCGAGAGCCCCGGCGGATCATCGCTCGCCGCCGACGTCATCTGGCGCGAGGTCGTGCTCACGACGAAAGTCAAGCCGGTCATCGTCTCGATGGGGAGCTCCGCCGCGAGCGGCGGCTATTACATCGCCAGCGCGGGCAGTATGATCTACGCCAATCCGCTCACCATCACCGGCAGCATCGGGATCTTCTACGGCAAGGCCGACGTGAGCGAGCTCTTTGCCAAGATCGGCGTCACCACCGAGACCTACAAGACGACGCCGCGCGCCGACGGCGAGTCGATGTATCGCCCTTACACCGAGGAGGAGATCGCCGAGCTGCAGAAGAAGGTGCGCCAGCTCTACGACGTTTTTCTCGACCGGGTGGCGCAGGGAAGGAAGATGTCACGCGACGCGGTCGATGCCGTGGGCCAGGGGCGCGTGTGGACGGGGCGGCAAGCCTACGATCGCAAGCTCGTCGATCGCGTGGGTGGAATCCGCGAGGCGCTCGACGAGGCGCGACGCCAGGCCGGGCTCTCCGACGATGCGCCCATCATCGACCTGCCCGTGCCCGAGGAATCGCTGCTCGGGCTGGCCCTGAAGCTCGCGGGAGCAAGCGAAAGCATGCCCAATGCGGCTTCGCTTCTGCCGAGCCAACTCATGGACGTGGCCCGGGCCATGGCGCCGTTCACCGTGTTCGCCCCCGATGAGCCGCTCGCTCGGATGGAAATCATCCCTCTTGGGGAACCGTGACCGACGCGCCCCTCATCGCCGCGCAAGATCTCCGCATCGACGTGGGGGGCGCCATCGCCATCGAGCGGGCGACCTTCGCCGCGCGCGGCGGCTCGGTCGCCATCCTCGGCGACGAGCACGGCATCCTCGCCGCCATCGCCGGCGCGGCCGAGGTTCGCGCCGGGAGCCTTTCCATCCTCGGCACCGAGGTCGGCGACGGTGCTCACTTGCGCTCGAATCTGGTGGGGATCGCGGCGCTCGACCCCCCCTTACCCCCGCGCTGGACGGCGCGCGAGTACCTCGTGTGGGGCTCACGGCTCGCCGGTGCGGACCGGACCACGGCGGAGCGCGACGCGGCGGCGGCGCTCGGCGAATTCGGACTGGAGGCCGCCGCCGGCCAGAAGCTGGAATCACTCTCGCTGACCGAACGCCGCGTGCTCGTGCTGGCGCAAGCGGTCATCGCCAAACCCGCGGTGCTCGTCGCGCCCGCTCCGCTCTCGGGCCTCGGCGGACGAGAAGCGGCCTACGTCGCGAGCGCATGGGCTACCGCGTCCCGTGGCCGCCTCTGGATCGTGTCCCTGTCGAACCTCTACCTAGGCTCGGCGGAGAGCGTGCTCGCGCAATCGGCCAGCGACCTGCTGCTCTTTGCATCGGGCAGGTTCGTACGCCAGGGCAAGCTCGATCGCCTCGAAAGCGGCGCCATTGGCTACACCATCACCGTGCGCAGCAAAATCGACGAGCTCAGGGCAGCGCTCCGAACCCGCGGCATCGATCTCGCGGGAGGGCCGCAGAGGTTTTTCGTCGAATTGCCCCACGAGATGAAGGCCCAAGATCTGCTGACCCTCTCCGTCGACATCGGCGCCCCCATCGTCGAGCTCGTACCGCGGATCCCGGTCGAGCCGTGACCTCGTTGATGGTAGAAGGAAATAGCGCATGAGCGACGTCCCCCGCGCCTCGCCCATCATCCTCCGCTCCGCGGCAGCGGCGCCTGCCCGCGTCTCGGTGATGGCCATGATCGGCATGATCGCGGGTGCCGTCCCCCTCCCCTTCCTGCCCGCCGCGGTGCTGAAGCGTATACGCGGCGCGCTCGCCCACGATGTCGCCACGCGCTACGGCCTCTGTCTCACGCAGGACGCGCGAGAAGAGCTGGCCGCGGCATCGCGCGCGAACCAAGGGGGAGCCTTCGTGACGACGGTGGCGTTCTTCGCGCGCCGCACCTTGCGCCGCTTCGGCGCGCTCGGCGTGCTCCCGCCACTGACGGCGTGGTTCGAGGTGTACGCTCTCGGCCTGCTCTTCGACCGCTATCTCTGTCGCATGCGCTCGTCGCAATCGCTGCGTATCCACGAGAGCGAGGCCAGGCGGGTTCGCGCGGCCATCGACCGCGCCGTCTCCGGCTCGCTTTCGCCCAAGCTCGAGCTCACCCCGCGCGATCCGCTGCACGAGCCGACCGAGGAACTGCGCAGCTTCTCGACGCGGCTGCTCGACGGCATCTTGCTCGCTGCGGCCGCAGTGCCCGACCACATGCGGCGCCGCCTCGAGACCGCCTTCGACCTTGCCCTCGCCGAGGACTCGCCCGGTGTCTGATGCTCGTCGATTCACCCTCTCCCGCCGGCAGCACCATGTCTGATGGCAGGCCGGGCGCCGCCGAGGCGCGCGCTGCCCTCACCCGCGCTCGGCGCGTGGTCATCAAGATCGGCTCGCGCGCCATCGCCACCGAGCCCGAGATCTACGATCGACTGGCGGTGGGCGTCCGTGACGCGCACGCGAGCAAGCGAAGCGTGGTCATCGTTTCCAGCGGAGCCATCGCCCTCGGGATCAAAAAGCTCGGCCTCGGCGCGCGGCCGAAGGACATGCCGCTTTTGCAAGCAGCCGCCGCAGCGGGACAGACCGTCCTCATGCGCCATTACGAAGAAGCCTTCACCCGGCACGAACTCGCCGTGGCTCAGGTCCTCCTCACCCACGCCGATCTTGCCGACCGCACACGCGCCAACAACGCACGCGACGCCTTGGCGGCGCTCCTCGACGTCAAAGTCGTTCCCATCATCAACGAGAACGACACCGTCGCGGTGGAGGAGATCAAGTTCGGCGACAACGACATGCTGGCCTCGATGGTGACGCCGCTCGTGAGCGCCGACCTTTTGATTCTTCTCTCCGACGTGCCCGGACTCCTCGACCAGCAGGGCCAGCGCGTGCCGCTCGTCCGCAACGTAGCCCGCGACGCGCGCCCGCTCGCCACCAAGGCAACGTCGGCGGCCGGCACCGGAGGCATGGCGAGCAAGATCGAAGCGGCGCGGCGCGGCATGCTGGCGGGCGCATCGGTCGTCGTGGCCGATGCCCGCGAAGCGGGCACCCTCGCCGCCATTTTGGCCGGCGAGGACGTGGGGACCCTCTTTGTTCCCTATCCGCAGCGCATCCAAGCGCGAAAACACTGGATCGCCTTCACCCTGCGCCCCCGCGGAGCGCTTTTGCTCGACCATGGCGCTGTCACAGCGATCGTGGAGCATGGTCGTAGCATCCTCCCCGTGGGGCTCTTGGGGGTGCGGGGCGAGTTCGGTCCGGGCGACGCCGTCACGCTTCTGGCTCCCGACGGCCGCGAAATCGGCCGCGGGCTCGCTCGTCTCGGCGCAACCGAGGCTGCCGCGATCGCCGGCAAGCGCGGCGATGAGCTCACCTCTTCGCGCGGCAGTGACGGCGATCTCGTCGTCGTCCATCGCGACGACCTCGTGCTCGCCTACGACGAAGGCGACGTCTGACCGCTCGGCTCTCGCGGCGCCACGTACGACCTTGGTCGGGCGGACACCTCACCCACGCGCGGTGTCGGGAGGCGAACGGCCCCGACGTGGGGGCGAATGCACGACATCGCTCGACCGGTCCCTGCCGACGTCAAACCATTGAAGTCTTTTGCAAAACGACCGTAGATACAGAGCGAGCGGTCCCGAGCAATGTCAACTTTTCTGACAAACGGACGGGCGAAAGGCCTAGAAATGGATCAAGGTTTATCTAGGGTGCGAGTGGTACGGACGTGAGACTTTGGCTAGGCGTGGCTTTGGTTTTGGCCTCCCTCGAGGTAGGTGGGTGCAGTAGCCACGTCCAGCCTCAGGCGAAACCAGCCGCGACCCGTACGCGCGTCGAAGAGCACAGGCCATGGAGCTTGAGCCCTCCGCTGTCGATTTCGATGCCGGACGAAGCGGTTGTTCACGTCGTTAGCCGTGGCGTCGGTTGCTCTGGGACGCTCATCACCGATCGCCTCGTCCTGACCGCGCACCATTGCGTCGTCGAGCGTGGCCCCGATGGGGAAATCCTCGAAAAGGATCTCCCCGCCAGCGCGCTCGAAGTGGAGCTCGGCGGCGATTATCTCCCGTGGGGAACGGTCAAGGTCCACGCGGTCGTCACTCCTCCGTGTGGCCACCAAGGGGGCCACGGCGACATCGCCGTTTTGGTTCTTTCGCGCAAGCTGGTGGGTCTCAGCATCATGCCGGCGCGTCTCTCCGAGCCTCCGCACCTTGGAGAATCGATCGAGCCGGTGGGGTTCGGCCGCTGCCCGATGTCGACCGACGGCGTTCATCGCATTCGTCGCGACGGTGGCCTCGTCGAGAAGATCGGATCGGGGTCGCTCTTCGCTTCGACCTCGATTTGCCCCGGCGACTCCGGTGGCCCGGGGCGAAACCGCTTGTCCGGCGAGGTGGTCGGCGTCGTGTCGGCCGGCGTCATGGACGACGACGACCAGACGCGCGACCCGACCACCTTCACCCGCCTCGATGTCTGGCGCTCGCTCTTTGCCAACGCGCAGCTCATCCTCGACGGTTCGAGCCCGGCCGAGGTCCCCCCCGTCGAGGGCTGCGATCGGCGGTAAGTCGCCGCGGCGGTCGATCGCTGCGCTCCGTGCCCCATCGAACGAACGCCGGCGCTGGCGGTTTCGCGTTATGCTCGCGATGGCGTGCTCGGGTTCGTCAAGTTCGTCGTCTGGTTCGCGCTCTTCGGGGTGGCCATGGTCGCGGGGCTCAAGGCGACGTGCATCGATTTCTGGACGATGCCGAGCGACGACGCGCTGTTGTCGCTGTCGGTCCTGCCGACGCTGGAGGCGGGCGACAAGCTCATCTTGCTGCGCATCGGCACGCCCGGCTTCGGCGACGTGGTCCGATGCCCCGATCCGGAGGCGCCGGGACGGTTCGTGGTGGGACGAATCCTCGGTGAACAAGGGGACCGCATCGTCGCCGAGACGAGCAGCGTCACCGTCAACGAGAAGTACATCGGCACACGCCGGGCCTGCACTCCACCCCAGCTTACGGTGCTCGACCCGAAGACGAGCGAAGCCGTCGAGCTCTCGTGCGAGATCGAGGACGCCGGAGGGACGGAGTACACGCGGCTACGCGCGACCACGCCCCCGCTGAATCCGACGCCGTACAAGGTGCGCGTCCCGGATGGGCATGTCTTCTTGGCGAGCGACAACCGGCACTACCACGACGACTCGCGCGACTTCGGCCCCGTTCCCAAGGATTCCTGTCACAACCGGGTCTTGCTTCGGCTGTGGAGCGCACGCGGCTGGTTCGACAACACCCGCCGCTTCTCGATCGTGCATTGACCCGCGCGCACGGCAGGAGGCGGCGAAGCCCCTGACGAGATGAGCCAGAGCACAGACGGATGCTGATAGCTGAATGCACTCCGTGCCGGAGGCACGGTGGGGGAGGGGCCCTGTTCCGGACTTGCTCCGGCGGGGAGGGGGCGAAGCCCCCGCAGGGCGATGTTGAGCACCGACGGCGCAGCCGTTCGGTGCTCTAGCGAGGCTGGACGGCGACGCGAACGACTTTCCATCCCGCCTGGACCTTGCTGAGCTCGATGTCCGCCGAGCGATGGTCTTGCGCCCCTTCACGCCGGATCTCGATGTCGTAATCGAAGCGGATGCGTTCGCCGCGAGAGCTCCGCCCCGTGCGCTTCCAGCTGACCTGCGCTGCCGCCTCGGCCGGCAGGTAGCCCTGTTCGCGCACCCCCCGCGTCAGCTCGAGCTCGCGGTCGAGCATCTCCGTCGCGCCGAACGCCGTGAATTGGCGTGCGCCCTGCTGGTCCATGCGCTGGAAATAGGCCTCCACGAATTGGTCGGCTACGTACTCGGGAGTCCCTTCGTCTTTGCAACCGGAGAGGAGCCCCATCGACAGGGCGACCGCCAGCAAGGCGAACGTGCGCCTTAGAAACGGGCGGCGGGCATGTAAGCTCTGGGCGGGGATCATGAAGAAGCGGCGGGACTGGCGCGCGGGTGGCCCTCGATCTGGCCGGGGCCCGACCTTGAACTGGGTCTTGCCCGGCGTAAAGAAGCCTGCGAGGCTATCCGTTACTGCCACAGGTCTCGGCAGCAGCAGATCCGGTACCGGAACGAGCGGATGGAGTTCGAGGTCGGAATCGCCTGCGGTCATTGCGACGCGTACAGTCCAATGAACACGCCCGCCTGCCGGGTCTGCGGGCAGGACCTGTCACTGCTTGGCGGTGACGGGCCACCTTCGCCGGCAAAACGAAGCGTGACACGCCCCGGTCAGACACCGGGCAGCCGCCTTGCTCGGCTGTCGGTGGGCCCGCCGGCCGGTCCCCCTCCTCGCCCGCGCGCGCCGGGCGGCGCACCCGCTCGCTCCTACACGCCCTCCAGCTACGAAGGGGTCGGCAACGGTGATCTGCGCCGCACCGCCGCCACTGGGCGAACCCCGGAGGCGGGCGCCGGGGGCGACAAAGCTTCAGCGGGAAATGTGGGCCCCGACGATCCCTCTCACAATTCGTCGCAATCCCTAGTAGAAAGCCCATACGCCCGACTCTCCCAGGAGGAGCTCATGGAGCAGGCTCGCCACTACGTGTGCAAATCGTGTTCGACCCCGGTCCCGCAAGGCCACAAGTTCTGCGGACGATGCGGCGATTCGGTGCCGGCCGAGATTCTCAATGCGCGCACGATGTTCTTCAGCGACATGCAGAACCCGGCCAAAGCCAAGCTCATCTTGATTCGCGGCGAGGGGATGGATGGATTGTCGTTTCATCTCAAGGCCGAGCAGCACATCGTCGGAAAAAACGGGCAGCTGGTGTTCCCCGACGATCCGTTCATCTCGCCGAAGCACGCCAACTTCTTCTACCGCGACGGGCGCCTCGTGGTGCGCGACGAAGGATCGCTCAACGGCGTCTATCTGCGCGTCCGCGGAACGGTCGAGCTTTCGGCGGGTGATCAATTCCTTGCCGGAGAACAGCTCTTTCGCCTCGACGTCACGCCGCGCGCCTCCGATGGGCCCGAGCAGGACGGCACGTATTTCTACTCTTCGCCGAAGCACACGAGCCCCTTCCGCATCAGCCAGATTTTGCAAGGCGGTATGTTCGGGATGGTCGTGTGCGCGCGTTCGAACGCCTTGCAGATTGGACGCGAGGGGGGCGACCTGAATTTCCCGACCGACCTCTTCATGTCCGGCTCGCATTGCCGTATCGAGGAGGTCAGTGGCAAGTTTGCCCTCACCGACTTGAACAGCCGCAACGGCACGTACGTGCGCCTGAAGACCGAGCGGGAGCTGGGCCACGGCGACTATCTTTTCATCGGACGCAAACTGCTCCGCGTCGAGCTCAACTCGAACTGAAAGCGGAGCTCGGCCGTGCCGAGGGCGAGGTTCGGCCCGCGCGGTTCCAAAGGGGGAAACCGCTGGTCCGCCGGATCCACCAGGCTCTGCTACGCTTTCCTCGTGCGCGGTCGCAGAACGCTCGTCTCTCTTGCCGCCGCTCTCGGCTTGGTGCTGGTCGCCTTCCCGCGCGCGGGAACCGCGCAGGACTTCGACCCCGCTGGGCGGCGCCGTGGGACACCTGCGCCGTCGGGAGGCGACAAGCCGCGTGCCCCGCCCCGAACCCCGGACCGGGCCGGGCCAGGCGCGCCTCGGGCGCCGAGCGCGCCGCGACCGCCGTCGGGACCGAGCGACACTGACGGAAAATCGGGGCCCGGCGCGGCGACGCTGATCGCTCGGTATACGGCGATCGTGCTGTCTCAGCCGCTCTCGCCGTTTCCCCTCCAGCGACTGACCCAACTCTACCGCGAACGCGACGGAAACCTGAAAGCGCTGGTGGCCGATTTCGAGAAGCGCGCCGACACGCCGGGGCCCGAGCAATGGAACGCCGGTCTCGCGCTGGCCGCGGTGTACGTGGCCGATGGAAAGCCGGACGACGCGGTGAAGAAGTACGAAGCGGCCAGCGCGCTGAAGCCAACCGATCCCGCGCCGCTGCTCGCTCTGGGACAGTTGGCCCGGGCCCGCGTCGATCCCGCCCAGGCCAAGAAGGAGTACGAACGGGCGCTGCCCCTCGTCACCGCGCAGGACCGCGAGACGACGCTGCGCGCGCTCTTGGCCCTGTCGCTCGATCTCAAGGACTTCGACTCCGCTGGGAAATACCACCGCGACCTGGTGAAGCAGAATCCGGGCTCGCTGCTGGTGCGCGCGGAGTTGGCGCGTGAGCTCGAGACACGCAGCGAATACGATCGCGCCGAAAAGGAGTTTCGCGACGTCGTCACCGCCTCGAGCGGCGACAACCGCACCCTCGCCCCCGCGCTGCGCGATCTGGGTCGCGTACAAAAAAAACAGCACAAGAACGCCGAGGCGCTGGCCACGCTGAAAAAGGCACTGGCGGCGGCCGGTGGTGAGGCGGGGGTTCGGGGCGAGATCTTCGCGCTAATCTCCGATGTCTATCGATCGGACAACAACCTGGGGGAGCTCATCCGCTTGCTGGAGGAGGAGCGCCCCACCGATTTCCAGCGCATCGTCGCCATGGGCGCCCTCTACGAGGAGACCGGGCAGGTCGACAAAGCGCTGAGCGCATATCGCCGAGCGCTCGGCGCGTCACCGCGCAACATCGACGTGCGGCTGAAGGTCATCCATCTCTTGCAGGCGCAAGGAGAGCTCGAGCAAGCCATCCGCGAGTACGAGGCGCTGATCCGCGCGGCTCCGCACAACCCCGACTACGTGTTCGAGCTTTCGGAGACGCTCATCCAGCGAGGCGATCGACCGCGCGCGCTTTCCCTCTTGGCCGAGCTGGAGCGCCGAGCTGCGCGGGACGAAGACGTGCTGGTGCGGCTCGCCGACTTCTACGAGCGGGTGGAGGAGAAGCAGAAGTCCATCGACATTCTCGGCCGACTGGCAGCGCTCGCGCCGGGCGATCCGTCGCACTTGGTCGAGCTCGGCGATCGGTTTTATCAGCAAGGGGACAAGAAGCGCGCGCTGGAGACATGGGCGCGCATCAAAATCGTAGTTTCGAATCGAGCGAAAGCGCTGGCGACGTTGGGCGAGGTGTACCTCGACCACGACATGCCGAGCGAAGGGGTGGAGGCGCTGAAGGAGGCGACTTCGCTGGAGCCGCAGAACGTCGCCTTTCTGAAGGCCTATGCCGTCGCACTGGAACGCACGGCGACGGCGGCCGGAGCATCGACCTTGGCCACGACGCGCTTCGAGGAGGCGCGCACCATCTGGGAAAACCTCGTCACCGCGAGCAAAGGGGACAAGAACATCGCCCGCGAGGCGCGATCCCACATCGTCACGCTCTACGGGCTGCTCCGCCAGCTGGAACAGCAAGTGCAACCCCTGCAAAAACGCTTCGCGGGGCAGCCACCCGATCTCGAGGCGGGCAAGCTGCTCGCCGACGTGCAGATGCGCTTGCACAAGCTGCCCGAGGCCGAGCGCACGCTGCGCCGAGTCATCGATCTCGCGCCGGGTGACATCGAGTCGTTCTTGTCGCTGGAGCGGGTGCTCGTACTTCGCCAAGATCTCCCGGGGGCCATCGAAGTGCTCAAGCGACTGGCCGAGATCGAGCCCAAGCGCGCGCGCGAATTTTATCAGCGCATGGCGCAGTACGCCGCCGAGCTTTACCACGACGACGACGCCATCGCCTTCGCCGCCAAGGCCGTGCAGCTTTCCCCCGACGACGCCGAAGGGCATCGAAAGCTCGGGGAGATGTATCGAAAAAAGCAGGACAACGGGCGCGCCGTGCTCGAGTTGCGCGCGGCCATTTCCAAAAATGACAAGCTCTTTCCGGTCTACTTCGAGCTGGCGGAGCTGCTCATGGCGCGCGGGGAGGCCGACGAAGCGGACCGCTTGTTCCGTCGGGTGGTGCGCTCGGCGCCGGACGAGGAGCTCGTTTCTCAGGCCGCGCGGCAGTCGATGCAGATCAACCTCGGCAAAGGGTCGCTGGAGGTCCTCGAGCAGGACCTTCTCCCCGTCGCCATCGGCAATCCGCGCAAGACGATCTACCGACGCCTGCTGGTGGAGCTCTACGGCGCGATGGCGTTTCCGCTGGTACAGACGGTGCGCCTCGGGCAACCGAGCGAAGCCGCGCAGGCCAAGCGTGCCCTCCTTACCATCGGCACCAGGGCCATCAAACCGCTGCTCGACGCGCTTGCCGACGACAAAGAGGCGCAGCAACGAATCGCTGTCGATCTCTTGGGCTTCGTGCAGAACCGCGGCGCGGGCCCTGCGCTCTTCGCCTTCGCTACGGGTCCAGCCGAGCAACCGCTGCGCGTCCAGGCCATGCTGGCCTGCGGGTCGCTGCGCGATCCCGCGCTCCTGACGCGCTATGCCTCACTGCTCTTGCCCAAGGACGATGCCGCGCTTGCACCGGGAGACCCCATCGCCGTGGCCGCGGCGTGGAGCGTGGCGCGGCTGGGGGACAAGCGCGCCGCGCCCCTCTTGACCAAGCTGCTCGCCAAGGGCTCCCCCGAGCTTCGCGCCCTGGCCGCCATCGGCCTCGGCTTTTTGCACGAAAAGAAGAGCGCAGCCGAGCTGGCGGTGCTGGCGCGATCGGTCGAGGCGGGCAATGTCGCGCGCGCCGCAGCGGCCTTCGCCTTGGGGGAGCTCGGGGCCAAAGAAGCCATGGGTACGCTTCTCTCGCTGGCGCAGGGTGCGGAAGCCCCACCTCGTCAAGCGGCTCTTCTTGCTCTGGCGCGCCTCGGCGGTGACGCGGTCCCGTCCACCATCGCCGATGCCCTCTTGGCGGCCGATCCGGCCGTGCGTGAAAGCGCGGTGCAAGCCGCTCTCGTGTTGGAGACGCGTCAGTACCGAACTTCGGGCGAGCCGCTCCCGGTGCCCGAAGGGCAGATCGATCTACGCACCATCCTGCAGCGGCTGGCGCCCAGCGGTTACCGCGACAACGAGCGGGCGCGCGCCCTTTTGGCGGAGAGCGTGCCTCTTCGCCGCGCCGCCATCGCGTCGGCCACGACGACGGCCGAGCGCGCCCTCGCCTTGGCCGACGCGCTCTTGGCGCGCGGAGGGCGCCCTGCCTTTGCCCCCTTCACCGACGGGATCGAAAATGTCGAGCCCGATCTGCGCTTGCGTGCCGAGCAGGCGGCGGAGTCCATCGCCGCCGCGGTCGTCCCCGCGTTCGTGACGCTCGAACGTCACCCCGCGACCGATGTGCGCGCGCGCGCCATCCAGTTTCTCTCGACGCGCAAGGAGGACGAGGCGCAGAGCGCCGTCGTCGATGCGCTGGGGGATCCCGACGAATCGGTGCAGAAGCTGGCGGTTTCCGCGGTGGGGGCCGTGCCGGTCCCCGCCGTTTTTCGCGCCGTCGCCTCGATGCTGCAGAAGAGCCCCTCCTGGCCCCTGCGCGTGCGAGCGGCAGAAGCGCTCGGACGTTTCGGTCCCGCGGCGCGCTCTGTCGGTTTCGCCGCCCTCGCGCAAGCCGCGCGCTCCGATGGCTACGCGCTCGTGCGCGAGGCGGCCATGCGATCTGCGACCCAAGTGGATCGCAGCGCCGCGGCGCCCGTTCTGCGCGATGCCGCCGACAAAGATCCCGAGGCCAGACTTCGTTCGCTTGCCAAAGAGCTCGCGAGCCACGATCCTGCGCCGTGATGCGAAGGGGCCTCCATTTCGCGATCGGCGTCTTCGTCGGTTTGACCGGCTGCAAAGACATCGATCGATTCTCCACCGAACCGGGGGAATCGTACTGCGGCAAGATCGTATCGGCATCCATCGTCCGGCGCGGCTTCTCCGAGCGGGTGTGCATGCGCCTGACCTTCGACGCGCGTCGCGTGAGCGACCAGCCAGGCACCCTGTGGACCACCGATGGCATGTTCGCAGCGACGACACTGCGAGCGATCCCCCAGCTTTCCCACGATCCGCTGCTCACCTTCACCTTCGGGGAAGGGCGAGAGAAAAACTTCCTTTTTGTCGCCGACCCGGCCGAGTCTGAACGGGGACCGGCGGTGACGACCGTGATCTCGCTCATGCACTCCGGCGAGGTCGAGGTGCGCTTGTTGCGCGGCGCGGATGGCGGAATCGAGCCCCCCCTCACGACCGATGCCGGACCCGGGGTCGACGGGCCGCCCCTTTTCGGTGTTTTTTCACCGCTGCGGCGGCAGAAGGGGGCGTGCCGCGCCGAACCTGACTGCCTCTGGATGCCGGAATAGCGCAGCATGCTCACTTTGGGTATCGAGTCGTCGTGCGACGAAACGGCGGCCGCTGTGGTCGATGAAACCGGGTTCGTGCACTCCGACGTCGTCCGCAGCCAAGTCGCCCTGCACGCTCCCTACGGCGGCATCGTGCCCGAGCTGGCGAGTCGCGACCACGTGCGGGGGATCACGCTCGTCATTCGCGAAGCCATGACCAGCGCAGCGGTTGACTTCGACGCACTGCAAGGCGTCGCGGTGACGGCGCGTCCCGGACTTTCGGGCGCGCTGCTCGTGGGCGTGCAGGTGGCCAAGGGGATCGCCTGGGCGAGGGAGCTCCCGATTGTCGCCGTGGACCACTTGGTAGGGCATTTGCTGGCCGTTTTTCTGCGGAGGCGCGACCCCCGGACGGCGAGCACGGGGGCGAACACGGGCGCGAGCGAAGCCATCACCGAGAGGCTGGTTTACCCGTTCGTGGCGTTGCTGGCGTCGGGGGGGCACACGGCCATCTACCGGGTGAACGGGCCGCAGGTCGACGCCATCCACGAACTCGGCGCGACGCGTGACGACGCCGCAGGGGAGGCGTTCGACAAGGTCGCCAAGGTCATCGGTCTCGGGTACCCGGGGGGGCCGCTCGTCGACCGTTTGGCTGCCCAGGGAAACGCGGACCGCTTTCCGATCCCGCCACCCATGGCGCGGCGCGATTCACTCGAGTTCAGCTTCTCCGGCGTGAAGAGCTTCGTCGCCCGGCACGTGGCAGAGCACGGCAAACCGACGACGGACGCCGCGCTGGCCGATCTGTGTGCCGGCTTTCAGCGGACGGTCGTCGATTCGCTCGTCAGCAAGACGGTGCGTGCCGCCCGCGCCGAACACGTGACGAGCGTCGTTCTGGCCGGCGGGGTGGCCGCCAACCGCGAGCTGCGTCGAAGGGCAGCCGAAGCCTGCGCCGCGGAAGGGCTTGCGCTGCACGTCCCCCCGATGGCGAGCTGTACCGACAATGCAGCGATGATTGCCTATGCCGGGGCGCTCCGGCTCGATCGGGGCGAACGAGACGACCTCTCTTTCGCAACGGCGACGCGCACCGCGCTCCCACGTGTCACGCGCAAAGGAGGCGGCCGGCGCGCCGCCTCGCGCTGAGTGGAAAGCCCCGACTTCAAACGTTTTCGCACCCTGGAGCGGCCGTGCAGACATCCGGTCGGCGCGCGCTGGTGGCCAGCTGTCGCCGAGGGCGCCATGATGACGTGAATGACCGCAAGGCACCGCGATGACCGTTCGCTCCTCCGGCGCAATTGACAATGACCCGCTGTTGACAACGGCGGGAGACGTGCGATAGGCATGCAAATTACAAGAGGATTTTACGTGACAGCTTCCTCGGGCACACCGAGCTCCGGACTTCGTGAAAAAAGAAACGGCTTATCTTTTCGCGATTCAGGGTGCTTGACGATATTCGTTTGCATGGCCCTGACGGCGGCGTGCTCGGGAGACGAGCCGCAGACGCCTCCGGGATCCAGCTGCGCCAAGGGTGCATGCACCGATGCCGGGCCTGATCGAGGGTCAACCGAGGATGACGGCGGCAATGACGATACCGGGTCGACCGTCGAAAGTGGGTTGACGACGGAGGGCGGGCCTTTTTCCGACGCCGCTCGGGATGCAGACGGCGCGGCCAATGACGCGCGCCCGGCGGAAGTGGGCACGGACGTGCCTCGGCCGCTCGACGCCGCAGCCGACAACGCGCGTCCCCCCGACGCCGCGCTCGACAACGGGCCAGCCACCGACGTGACGCCCGACACGGCTCCGCCCGCCGACGGCAACGGTGGCGGCGCGATCGACGCCGGCGATCTCGACGAGGTGCTGCACCTCAACGACATCCAGATGGAGGGATCGCACAACAGCTATCACATCGAAACGACGGGAGGCATCATCCCACAGTGGGCCTATACCCACCAACCGCTCGACGTGCAGTTGACGACGCAAGGCGTGCGACAGTTCGAGCTCGACTTCCATTACAACGGGCCCGGCGATATGCCGGTGCATCATGTGCCCCCTGACATCGGGGTCACTTGCCCGTCGTTGCCGGCGTGCCTCGGCATCCTCAAGACTTGGTCGGACGCGCATCTGCGCCACGCGCCGCTGGTCGTGCTCCTCGAGCAGAAAGACGAGTTCGACATCATCAAAATCAGCGGTCACTACGACGAGGTCGACGCGTTACTGCTCTCGGTGTGGCCGCGCGACCGCATCATCACGCCCGACGAGGTGCGCGGCCAGCATGCGACGTTGCGTGAAGCCGTGACCACCGACGGCTGGCCGACGCTGGGCAAGACGCGGGGGAGGATCCTCTTTGCATTCATCGGGGACTCGACCGAATACATGAACGGGCACCCCAATCTGGAGAACCGCGTCGTGTTTCCGCGCGCGACCGTCGCCGACCCTTTCGCAGCGTTCGTCCTCCTCGACAACGCGCAGAGCAGCGAAGCCGAGATCACGGCCGCCGTGCGCCAGGGATTCATGGTGCGCACCCGTTACAACGGCGAGGAGCTGAAGCTCGTTCCCGCCGTGCTCGACGCGGCCCAGCGCGGCGGGGCGCACTGCCTGAGCGGCGATTTCCCGGCCGACTTCAGCCTCACCGGTGGGACGCCGTTACGCTGCAATCCGGTGCGAGCCCCGGCCGGATGCACCGCCGCGGCCGTCGAGCAACTCTAAAGGACCACGACTGCCCCCGCTCTAGCGCTTGGGCGCGCGGTGCAGCGCTTCCTGATCGCGCTTCTGCGCCGTGGCACTGTGGCGCGGCGCGTTCTTGCCGTCGCGCGGCGCGTCCGGTCGCCCGAGGGCGAGCTGCAGATCGTTTCCGTTGGGACTCACGAGGTAGGCGGGCACGCCTCCTTTGAACTGGAAAATCAGCTCGCTACCCTTGGCGTTGTTCGCGACGCGAACCGAAGCGATGCGCGGATCGCGCGCCGCCAGCGCCGAGCCGTTCTCCAGCGTGCGGCGGCCGGGCATGGTGAGCGTGAAACCCGCCGCCGATCGAACGCCGTGGAGATCCGCGATGTGGCCATCGGTCTTGATGCGCAGCACCATCGGGTGCTCGATCTTGCCATGGCCGAAGGGGGCAGCCTTGCCGTGCTTGCCTGACTTGCCGTCTTCGCCCTCCGCTTTGCGTTCCGCGTTCGGCTTGCGGTCGAATGCTTCGTCTCCCATCGTGGGAGAGCCTCCAAAAGCCATGGTGCGATTGATCGGCGACATCGCTTGGGTCACCGGCGCGACGGGCGCGGGGGATTCGGCGGTGGCGACCATGGTGGGCCCGAAGAGCGGAACTTTGGCCTCGACGGCGCCGCTCGCATTGGTCGGCGATTCGCTCGACTGCGCCGCGGGCGTCGCTGCCGGCGGATCGACGGGTCGGTCGGCACCGGGGGGGGCGCTCGAACCTCGCGAAAGCAAGGCGATGACGAACAGCGCGAGGACAGCGGTCGCTCCCCCCGCCACAACCATGACTTTTCGACTTACTTTCGCGCGATTTTCGCTCTCCTCGCGCAATGCCTCTTCACTATCGGCGCCGTCGCGCACGACGCGCTTGCCGGTGGCGTGCAGGGCTCCCCCCGGCGGCGGCGACGTTTTCCGGCGCGGAGCAGCTGCGTCGCGACCTTGGCGCGACCGCTGGAGCCCCTTGGAGAGAGCGACCCCGAGGGCGGCCTTGGCGCGCACCGCGAGACCGGCCATTTTGACCATGGTATCGGCGGCGACAATCGAAACCTTGGAGCGCATCATCCTGGCGAGCTCGATCTCCTCGGGCGTTCGATCATCGGCCACGCTGGTCGTGGTCACGCGCACCGGCGGCGCGGGCGGCACGACGGACGCGGGGACAGCGGGGATGGGTGCGGGCGCCGCCGAGCGCGCGGGAGGCGGCTCTTCCGAGAGGGGCCTCGCGGTCGTCGCGGGGGACGACGCCGAGGGTGAAGGCGGGAAGTACGGTGGCGGAGGCGTCGGAAAAGGGACCACCGGCGGCGGATCAGCGCTCATATCGTCGTAACGCAGGGTCACGACCAGCTGCGGCACCCGCGACTCGCGATCGAGCTCGACGTCCACCCGGTCGATGTGGGCGGGACGCTTGCCCCCCTGGTCCACGTTCTCGAGCTCGAGCGCGCGGCCGACCTTGAGAAACTCGAGATTCGAGCCCACGAGCAGTTCCTTACCGACGGACCCGCGCACCCGGGCCTTCATCGGCGAGGTGAGCCCATCGATATGAAGTCGTACCCGCGTGCCTTCGTCGGCCTCGGTCCGCTGCCCGTCCGAGCCTTCGTCGCTCGGTTCGCCGCGGTGGACGCCGCAGAGGTCCCACAGGGCCGCGGCGCTGGCGCCGTCGACGTTGGTGAACCGAATGCCGAATTCGCCGCCGCGCGCACCGTGCTTGGTCCACACGACGTCCGCTTCGGTTTGAATCTCCTGTGCGCCACTTCCGAAGCGGCAAAGCAGAGGCTGCCCCACCTCGGGCAGGTACGCCGTGCGCAGCTGCATGCCGCTGGCGGACAGGTTGACTCCCTGCGCTTCGAACGCGGCGCCCGGGTCGACGTCGCCGACCTCGACGATCGCTTCGAATGGGATACGTTGGGATTTCGCATCGCGCCGATCTTCTTGAACGTTCATCGGGTCCTCCAACCTGGGTCGATGTAGTCCACGTACGAGAGATTCCGATGCTTGGCCAAGTTTTGGCGTGTCGACTAATGCTAAGGGCTCCTGATGCCCGTCACGGTGATCGTCCGCTCTGGGGCCTTGCCCAAAAGCGGGGCCATGCCGCCGACGAGCGCGACCCAGCTTTCGATCACCTGCGACGCGCCACTGGTCGTCATCGGGAGGGGCGAAGGGTGCGACGTGCGGCTTCCGGACCCGAGCGTGAGCCATCGCCATGCCACCATTCGACAGCGCGGCCACGAGTACATCCTCATCGACGAGGGAAGCGCCAACGGCACGTTCATCGGCAACGTCAAGCTCGGGGCGCAAGCGCCGCGCATCCTCAAACACTGCGATCTCGCGCGGATCGGCCGGGTCTGGCTCGAGATCCGATTCGACAACCAAGTGCCCCCCGCACAGGCGCAGCTCGCCACCAAGGAGCTAGCCCTGGCCCTCGTGGCGCGGGCGCTCGACGCTCAAGGCGAGCTCGGGGGCCCGCGCATCGTCGTCACCGACGGGCCCGATCGCGGGAAAAGCCTCTGCCTCGACGAGCCCGGGCGCATTTATCTTCTCGGCCGCGGCCGCGAAGTCGATCTCGTGCTCGAAGACAGCGACGCTTCACGCCGCCACGTGCAGGTGCTCCGTCGCGCCGATCAACTCGTCGTTCGCGACCTCGGCTCGAAGAACGGCGCCGAGCTGGCCGGCGAGCGTCTCGCTCCGAGAGACCAGCCCTGGCGGCTCGATCAGGAGCTGCGCATCGGCAAGAACGTGTTTGCCTACCGTCATCCGGCGATCGAAGCCTTGGGCGAGCTCGAGCGCGCGGCGGACGAGAAGATCCGCGAGGGCGAGTCGATCGCGCCGCCTGAGCCCACCGCACCCTCTGCCGCGGATCGGACTTCGAACGAGAGTTCGGCCAAGGGCGGCGCAGCGTACCCTTCGAACGGCACCGGCCACGAGCTCGGCGGAGCGGCCCCCATCGCGGAACTACCTCGCCGCGCAGCGGCCTCGCGTCCCCGCAAACTCGGCTGGACCAGCACCGACTTCGTCGTCGTCCTGCTTGCCATCGGTGTGCTCGCATTGAGCGTCATCGGCCTCTTCTGGCTGCTGAAGGGGTGACCGGGGCCAGCCGACTCGCGTAAGGGCCCTGGCCCCGTCGTCACGACGCGCGTGATTCCCCGCGGCGCACGGCCGGCTCGAGGAACGAGGCTCATTGTGAACCGGTGGGACTGCTCGACGTTGGACCGCCATCGGGGGCCTCGAAATCGAGCCCGGCGTGACGCTCGGTTCCGCCGTCGCCTTGGGTGAGGCCTTTCACGGCCATCGTCACGTCGAGCATGATCGTCTCGCCCGTCGTCACCTTCACCACCCGCCGTTCGTCGCCAGCCGCGGGGTGCTTGAGCGTCACGTAGTGCGTGCCCGCCGCGAGCGGGATGGCGCGCGCGAACGGCGTCACGTCGATGCGTTGACCATCGACGATCACCTCGGCCCACGGGCGCGCCACCACGCGCAGAAAGCCAGCTTGCGCGGGCGTGAGCTGAAGGGGGCCCTGCTTACCGGCGTTGTCGGCCTCGGTCTTCTTGGCTCGCTGCTGAATGACGATACCGCCCGCCAGCGCCAAGACCAGCAACACGAAGTAGCCGCGCACCGTCGGAAAAAGCGAAGCGCGCGAGGTCTCGACGGGGGGCCCCACCTCGGGCGCGCGGCGCGGCACCGGATCCTGGCTGATGATCTTGGCGCGCACGAGCTCGTTCATCACGAGATCGCGTGTTGCGCTCGCCGTCTCGGCTCGGAGGAGCGCCTCCAGGGACGCGCCGAGCTCGGCGCTGCTCGCGAAACGATCGCCGGGAAGTTTCTCCAGACAGCGCATGACCGTGCGGTCGATGGCACGCGAGAGCCCCGGAGCCCGCGACGCGAGCGTGCGCGCCTCGGAATGACGGATACGCTGCGCCGTCGACTTGGTGTCCGCTCCATCGAAGGGGCGCTCGCCGGCGATGATCTGGTAGAGAACCACGCCCAGCGAGAAGATGTCGCTGCGGGCGTCGAGCGGCTCGCCCAGGATCTGCTCCGGTGACATGTAGGCCGGCGTTCCGAACGTCGATCCCGCCTCGATGAGCTCGGGGGACGAGGGCGCGGTGCCATCGTGAGCGATGCCGAAATCGATCAACTTCACCTCACCGCGCTTGGAGATGAGGACATTGGCGGGCTTGATATCGCGATGGATCACGCCGCGCTCGTGCGCATGCGATAACGCGCGCGCGAGCTCGACCCCCACCGCGAGCGCCGCGGCGACGGTGAGGTGCTCGGTCTTGGTCAGGATCTCGGCCAAACTGACGCCATCGACGTATTCCAGCACCAGCCACAGGGCCGCATCGGTGCGCACGAAATCGTAGACCTCGAGGAGGTTCTCGTGGTCGAGCTTGGACAAAAGCTCGGCTTCGCGCGCGAGATGCAAGGCGAAGGGTGAGCTCGGCGCGATGGTGGCGCGCAGCGCCTTGATGGCCACATGGCGGCCGAGAGGCTCCTGCACGGCGTGAAAAACGTCACTGAGGGGCCCCGACGCCACGTGCTCGATGACGCGGCAATTGCCGAATGCGGAGGCCATGGGTGCCACGGGCGGCACTCTATACTGGCAAAGGGGCGGCAGGTCGAATGAGACACCTTTCGGTCCCGCGGGGCGCCGCCCGCCCCCGCCCGGTGAACGAATTCCGCAAGGTGCTAGGCTCTCCGCGCCGAGGAACCTCTTTTGCCCACTCGAACGACAGCCCGCCTCATCGAAGAACGACTCCGCGCCGAGGTGGGCGCCATCCCCAAGCAAGCGCCACTGCGCATCGCGCTCTCTTATCCGTCCCCTTATGCGGTGGGCATGAGCTCGCTCGGGTTTCAGCGCATCTACCGCGCCATTCAAGAGACCAGCGGCATGATGTGCGAGCGCGCGTTTTTGCCGGACGGCGCGGTGTCGGGCGAAAAAGGGGAGCTGCCCGTCACCTACGAATCGAGGACGCCGCTCGCCGAGTTTCCCGTCGTGGCGCTGTCGGTCGCTTACGAGCTCGAACTCGCCGGGCTCATCCAGCTCCTCGAGCTGTCGCAGGTGCCTCCCCTTCGCGCCGACCGCGACGAGCGTCACCCGTTCATCCTTGCCGGCGGGCCGCTCACGTTCAGCAATCCCCTTCCCCTGGGCCCCTATGTCGACGCCGTGCTGATGGGCGAAGCCGAGGAGCTCACCGGCAAGGTCCTCGCACTGATTGCCGGCGCGCCCTCCAGGGCGCGCGCGCTCGCCGACCTCGCCGGCCTTGCGCACGTCTTCGTGCCGGCCCACCACGGTGAAACGCTCCCTCCCATCGCCCAGTGCGACGACGCCCTCTTGCCGGCGTGGGGCCCCATCCGCACGCCGCTCACCGAGCTCTCGAACATGTTCCTCATCGAGACCGAGCGCGGCTGCTCGCGGGGCTGCACCTATTGCGTGATGCGCCGCTCCACCAACGGCGGCATGCGCATCGTCAAGAAAGAACGCATCCTCGAGCTCATCCCGCACGACGCGAAGAAGGTCGGCTTGGTCGGCGCAGCGGTGAGCGATCATCCGAAGATCGTCGAAATCGTGCGCGAGCTCGCCGCCCGCGGCTGCGAGGTGGGACTCTCGAGCCTGCGGCCCGATCGGCTGGATGACGCCTTCGTCGGCGCGCTCAAAGCGGCAGGCTACCGCACCCTCACCACGGCCATGGACGGGCCGAGCGAGCGCCTGCGCGACGGGCTCGAGCGCCGCGCCCGCGTTCGCCATCTCGAGCGCGCCGCCGAGCTCGCGCGCGCACACGGCATGCACCGGCTCAAACTCTATTTGATGATCGGCTTGCCGAGCGAAACCGACGCTGACATCGACGAGTGCGTCACGCTCGTCACCGCTCTCTCGCAGCGCATCCCCATCTCGCTCGGCATCGCCCCCTTCTGCGCCAAACGAAACACGCCGCTCGATGGCGAGCCCTTCGCCGGTATCGACGTGGTGCGCGCTCGTCTCGCGCGATTGCGCCATGGGCTCGAAGGTCGGGCCGACGTTCGATCGACGAGCGCCCGCTGGGCGTTCGTCGAGTACGTCCTCGCCCAAGGGGGCGCCGCCGAGGGACGCGCCGTGCTCGATGCCGTGCACGACGGCGGGACTTTTGCCGCCTACCGTCGAGCGTTCCAGGCCATCGAACCCCGCCGTCGGACTCTCCCGCGCGCCGGCCGCGTCGTGCTAGGACCCTCCGCATGACCGCCAGGACGCGCACGGTGAAGGGGGGAGCGACACGATGAAACCGGCCGCCCTCTTGCAGATGGCGTTCGTCGCCATCGCGGCGATCGCTGTCTACGCCTTCGTCACCATGGCCCGCGACTCGGAGACGAGGCGCGCCTGCGTGCCCATCTGCGCCATGCGCCCTGCCTACGCCGGCCGCAATCGCACCGCACCGGACTTCGCCCTCCCCGACGCCGACGGCAAGCAGGTGCATCTCTCGCAGTTTCGCGGCAAGACGGTCATTCTCAATTTCTGGACGACCACCTGCCAGCCCTGCCTCGAGGAGATGCCGTCCTTCGCCGATTTTGCCAAGGTCGTCGCCAAGCGCGACGACGTGGTGGTGCTCACCATCTCCACCGATTTGACGAAAGACGTCGCGCTCTCGGCACTGCAGACGCTGTTGCGTGAACCGAAGGCTCCTTTCTTGGTCCTGTTCGATCCCGAATCGACCGTCGTGCACGACAAATTCGGCACTGAGCTTTACCCCGAGACCTGGGTCATCGACCCCAAGGGCGTCATCCGGGCCCGCTTCGATGGCGCGCGCGACTGGTCGAACGCGCTCGTACTCGACCTCATCGAGTCTTTCCAGCGGCCGTTCACCTGCGGCCTCGAATTCCAGTCCGGAAAAGCCGTCGGCTCGGAAGCGTCGATCTGCGAGGATTCGGGCTGAGGCCGGGCCATGTCCGAGCGCGCCAAAAACCGTCTCGCGCGCGAAGCGTCGCCCTATCTGCAGCAGCACGCGCACAACCCCGTCGATTGGTTCCCCTGGGGTGAAGAAGCGCTGACCAAGGCCAAAACCCAGGACAAGCCCATCCTCTTGTCGATCGGTTATTCGGCTTGTCACTGGTGTCACGTCATGGAGCGCGAGTCGTTCGAGGACGCCGACATCGCCCGGCAGATGAACGACGACTTCGTTTCCATCAAAGTCGACCGCGAGGAACGCCCCGATCTCGATCACATCTACCAAATGGTCGTCCAGCTGATGGGGCGATCGGGCGGCTGGCCCCTCACCGTGTTCCTCACCCCCGAGCAGAAGCCTTTTTTTGCCGGGACTTACTTTCCTCCTCGCGATCGTTACGGGATCTCCGGCTTTCCCAGCGTGCTCACCGCCATCGCCGATCTCTACAAGACGCGCCGGGGGGACGTCGAAAAGAGCGCGCAAGAGATCTCCCATGCCCTGTCGCGCGTCGGTGAATCGAAGACACCGGACGCGGGCGCCGCGCGGCTCGGCCCCGATCTCCTCGAGCGCGTCGGGGGCAAGCTTCTCGGGCGCTTCGACCCGCGGTTCGGCGGCTTTGGCGGGCGGCCCAAGTTCCCCAACACGATGTGTCTCGACGTCCTTCTGCGCCGCGGTGTCGAAGAGCGCCATGAGCAGGCCGCCGAAAGCGTGCGGCGCGCGCTCACCCGAATGCGCGCGGGCGGAATCTGGGACCACCTCGGTGGCGGGTTTCACCGCTACTCGACCGACGAGCGCTGGCTCGTTCCTCACTTCGAAAAGATGCTTTACGACAACGCGCTTCTCTTGCGTCTCTACACCGACGCCTTTCGCGCGTTCGGCCGTAACGCCTACGCCGCTACCGCGCGCGACATCGGCGCCTATCTGCTCGGCGAAATGGAGAGCCCTGGCGGCGGGTTTTTCGCCTCCCAGGACGCGGACTCGGAGGGCGAAGAGGGGAAATTCTTCGTCTGGACCGAGGATCAGATGCGCAGCGCGCTGGCCGGCGACGAGATGGCGGCGCGCGCGGCGCTTCGTTATTACGGCGTGACCGCCGCCGGCAACTTCGAGTCGACCGGGGCCACCGTCCTCCACGAGAACCGGCCCCTCACCGCGGTCGCCACCGAGCTCGGGCTGCCGCTCGCGGACGTCGAGCAGGCCCTGGCACGCGCTCGCACCAAGCTGCGGGCCGCGCGCGAAAAACGGGAGAAAACGTTTCGCGACGAGAAGATCCTCGCGAGCTGGAACGGGCTCGTGATCGGCGCGCTCGCCGACGCTGCGAGCCCCCTCGGCGAGCCGTCTTTTCTCGCCGCCGCGGTGCGCGCCTACGACCGCGTCGAACGCGACCTTTCGTCCGAGCGCGGCGTGGAGCGCCTCGTCAAGGACGGCGTCGTCCGTGGCCCGGGTTTCCTCGACGACTACGCGTTCCTCGCCTCGGCCGCGCTCGACCTCTACGAAGCGACGGGCCATCACCGTTACGTCGGCGCCGCCACGCGCCTCGCCGATCAGCTCCTGACGCGATTCTGGGACGACGCCGGGGGCGGCTTCTTTTTCACGCCCAACGACGGCGAGAAGCTCATCACGCGCAGCAAAGATCCGTTCGACCAAGCCGTCCCCTCGGGCGGCTCCATCGCCGCCCTCGTCTTACTCCGACTCGCGGCGACGACCGACGAGAAATACGGCGAACCGGCCCGGCGCTACTTGGCAGACGTCGCTCCGAGCGCGCTCGACAACCCTTTTGCCTTTGGCCAAACGATCGGCGTTCTCGACCGGCTCGTGCGCGGGTCGACCGACGTCGTGATCCTGGGGGCGCTAACCGACCCCCGCGCCAAGGCGCTTCACGGCGCAGCGCTCGCGCGTTATCTGCCCAATCGCAACGTGGTTTGGGCCGATCCCACGAACACAGCTTCGCTCGCCGCCGCGCCTCTGCTCACCCGCGACAAGACATCGGAGCGCGGAGCAGTGGCCTTCGTGTGCCGCGGCCGCACCTGTTCGGCGCCCGTGAGCGACCCGGACGAGCTACGCGCACTGTTCGGTGCGACGTGATGAAAGCGCGCTGCCCTAGGCCTCCTCGCTGAATTGGCCGATCGTGATCTGGTATGGCGAAGAACTGACAGCGTCGTGCTAGGCCGACGCTCTGCCGTCGTTCAGGGCGCGTGGCAGTACGCATACTCGTCGATGAGCCCGGAGCCATTGGCCGAGCACACGAGACCAGCCAAGTTGAGGCAGGGCGCGGTGACCGTCGGATCGCACAGGATCTGCCTGGGGGCCCCGCAACCCAAGGTCGTCAAGGAACACAGGGCGTCCGCGCCGTTGCCATTCATGCCCTGGCTCGCACAGCAGATCTGACCGGTCGGACAATCGGCGGCATCGTCGCAGTGCAGTCTGTCCGTCGAGGCGCTGCAGCCCATCGCATTCAAAGCAAGACAGCGGATGTTGCCGCTCGTCAGGCAGCAAAATGTCGTGGCCGGATCGCACGTCGTCGATCCGCAGCGGATGCCGCCTCTGCCGGCGTCGCGCGCATCGGGCACGGCGTCGCGCCGCGCGTCCGCGGCGCCGCTGTCCACGGTCGTTCCCGCGGTGCCGCCAGTGCCGCCGGTGCCGCTGGTTCCCGAGACGCCACCTGTACCGCCCGTGCCACCCGCCCCACCCACGCCCGCGCCTCCCGTTCCGGCGACTCCGCCAGTGCCGCCGGTTGTCGAGCCGCCCGACCCGCCCGTTCCTCCCGTCGCCGAGCCGCCGGTCCCGCCGGTCCCGCCGCCGATCCCGCCGGTTCCGCCCGTGCCCACGCCTCCCGATCCACCGGTGGCTCCTTTACCCGTAGTCCCTCCGGCGGTGGTCGGCGTGAAGAGATCGTCGACGTTGGTGATGCCCCCGCAGCCGATCCCGACGCAACTCAGCGCGGCAACTACAAAAAAAGGAATTCGCATAGGAGAACCTCGGCTAGGTAAGGCTACGGCGTAGCCTCATCTTGGACCCAGGCCAGGGGGAAAAGCAACCCGCTCAGTCCCCGCGGGCGGCGCGCTCGATTTCGTAGATCTGCATGGCCAGATCAGAGAGTCCCGATCGGGCGAAGCGGCCCGCTTTGCCTCCGCCAAGTCGCGGAAGAATCGAGACGATCCGGCGCACGGCATCGGCCACCCGGCGCGACATGGCCAGCCGCGCCATCACGGGATCGAGAAAGGCGTAAGCCGCGGCGACGCGATCGCGCTCCCCTTCACACGCCTCTTTCATCGGCTCGAGAAGGAGCAATGTGGAGAGAACGATGTCGTCGAACGGCACACCCCGTTCCACGGTGCGACGATCCACCTCGGCCAAGAGCTTCCACACCCGCGTGGCCGCACCGTCCCCCGGGTCGTCGTCGAGGAAGGTCGCCAACTCGGGAAGGAGCACGCTCAGGATGCCGAGCTCCCACGCGAGCCAGATCGAACGGTGAGCGCCGCCGCCGCGCAAGAGTCGCAGGATCTCCTCGAAGAGGCGCGGGCGCGCGGCCCGCGCGAGGGTCGCCCGGGTGAAGACCATGGCGTCGTAGACGTCGGGGTCGATGCCGAGGTCGAGCTTGGACGCGAAACGGATGGCGCGCAGAATGCGGACCGGATCCTCGCGAAAGCGCGTCTCGGGCTCGCCGATGGTACGCACGACGCGGCGCTCGATGTCCCCCATGCCGCCCACCCAGTCGAGGATCTGGCCGGCGTCGAGATCGTAGAAGAGCGCGTTGATCGTGAAATCGCGGCGCACGGCGTCCTCGTGCGGCTCGCCGAAGGCGTTGTCGCTGCGGATGAGCAAATCGGCATCGCCCGTGGACCCTTCCAGCGCATCCACGTCGATGATGGGACTGCGCCGGAACGTCGCGACCTCGATGACCTTGCCGCCTCCGAAGAGCACATGGACGAGACGGAACCGACGCCCGATGATGCGCGAATTGCGAAAGAGACGGCGCACGTCTTCGGGGCGTGCATCGGTGGCGATGTCGAAATCTTTCGGTCGGCGATCGAGCAGCAGGTCGCGCACGCCGCCGCCCACCAGGTACGCCTGATAACCGTGCCTCGTCAGACGGCGCACGACCTTCTGCGCGTCGGGGTCGACGCGCGATTGATCGAAGCCTGCGTCGACGCGCGTTGGTTGCGGACTCCAGCGGGTATCCTCGTTCTGATTCGGAACGAGGAGTGGCGGGGAGCCAAGAACCATCGCCGGCTCTGCGGCGGTTGAAGATGCGGGGGGAGGGGCCTTGCGACCCATGATGAAGGACCGCGCCACCGGAGGGCAGCGCTAGAGATCGTGTTTTCAGTACTAGCAGACCTTTTCCGGCGTGACCACCTCGCGAGCGGTTAAGATTCGCGAAAACGAGAGGACACCTACCATGTTCGTGAGGCAAAGCGGGCTCACCGGCGCGATCCAGGTTCCCCATGGGCCGCCCCGTCCTGCCGGTTTCGTCGTCTTCGGCGCAGCGCTCGCGGTCGCTTCCTTGGCAGGGCCGGCCCGAGGACAGACCCCGCCCTCGACCAGTCCCTCTCCGTCCGGATCCGCATCGCCGGCGGGCCCGCCCGGCGGCTACCCTCCATCGATGCCCCCCTCCTATCCGCCGCCCGCGCCATCGCCGGGATATCCGCCGAACGGTGCGCAGCAGGGGCAACCACCGCCCCCGCAACAGCCCAACTACGGCCAGCCCGCCGGCTTCGGGGGGTACACCGAACCGCCCCTTCCCCCTCCGCCAAGGCGCTCCGAGCTCAGTTGGTCCATTCGTTTTCAGATGCTCGATCTGCTCTTCGGGCGCGCCACGGGGGAAGTCGAGTACGCGTTCGCGGGCCCGTTCTCGGTGGTCCTCATGCCCGAGTACGTGTTTGCCAATCCGGGCCAGGATCGGGCCTACGGCGTCACCGCGAGTGGAGGGGGGCTTGCGGGGGAGCTCGGCTTCTGGGTGGAAGGACGGCCGTTGCGCGGCTATTTCCTCAAAGCGCACGCTGGCTATCGTTCGATCAAATTCAAGAGCTCCGTCGACGAGGTCAGCGTGCCGGCCACGCAGATTGGCGCGATGTTCGGCTCACAGTCGATTTACGGCGGCTGGTTCACGCTTTCCGGCGGATTCGGCGTCGTTTACGATTTTCAGTCGCAGGACCGTGCCTTCGCGGCCATTCATCCGACCGGAGGCCCGGTGCGCTACACGATCGGCGCCTCCGGCCTCTTCGGCAACGGCTTCGACCTCTTGTCGCAGCTTGCCATCGGCGGGTCATTCTGAAACGTGGTAGCACTCGCCCTTCGCCCGCTGCCCGACGCGAAACGCGCATCTTCGTAGCCCGTAGCCCATGAATACCTTCGCCGACCACCCGTACGCCTCGTTCCTCCACCAGGTCGAAAAACCTGCCCGTTACGCCGGTGGCGAAGCGGGCCAGACGCGCAAGGATTGGTCTGCGGCCGAGGCGCGTGTGTGCCTCGCCTTCCCCGACGTCTACGACATCGGGATGAGCCACCTCGGCTACAAGATCCTCTATCGCGTTCTCAACGACGACCCGCGCCTGCTCGCCGAGCGCTGCTACACGCCCTGGGTCGACATGGAGCGGGAGCTTCGGCAGCGCGAGCTGCCGCTCGTCTCGCTCGAAAGCGCGCACGCGCTGTGCGACTTCGACGTCGTCGGTCTGTCGCTCCAGTACGAGCTCACCTACACCAATTGCCTGACGCTGCTCGACCTCGGTCGGATCCCGCTGCGCACTGCAGATCGCGGCGAAGGCGACCCGCTCGTCGTTGCCGGCGGGCCCACGGCGACGCATCCCGAGCCCATGGCTCCGTTCCTCGACGCCATCGTCATCGGGGACGGCGAGGAACGCCTGCCCCAGCTCGCCCTCCTTTGGACCGAGCTCCGCCGCCAAGGCGTGTCGCGACGCGAGCGGTTGGTTCGGCTCGCCCAGCTCGGGGGCATCTACGTGCCCTCGCTCTACACGGTGTCGCGGGACGCCGACACCGGCTTTCTCGTCGTCGACCCACCGGTCGCGGAGGCGGCCCCCTTTCCCGTCCCGCGCGCCTTCGTGCCCGACCTGTCCAAGTACCCGTTTCCCGACGACGGCCCGGTGGGAGGGCCCGAGGCCATCTTCGATCGGATGTCGATCGAGATCGCCCGCGGATGCACCGAGGGGTGCCGCTTCTGTCAAGCGGGGATGATCTACCGCCCGGTGCGCGAGCGCGATCCGGCGGAGATCGTCGATACGGTGGTGCGGGCCGTAAAAAAGTCGGGGTTCGACGAGGTGTCGCTCACCTCGCTCTCCACCGCCGACTACTCCTGCGTTTCGCCGCTCATCAAGAAGGTCGTCGAGAAACTGAAGCCGGAGAACGTCTCCTTGGGCGTCTCGTCGCTGCGCGCCTACGGCCTCGACGAGGACATCCTGGACGAGCTCGGGCAGGTGCGCGCCACCGGGCTCACCTTCGCGCCCGAAGCCGGCACCCAGCGCATGCGCGACGTCGTCAACAAGAACGTCACCGAAGAGCAGCTGCTCGAGACGGCCGACCGCGTTTTTTCCCGCGGCTGGTCGAAGATGAAGCTCTACTTCATGATCGGCCTTCCCACCGAAGAGGACGAGGACGTGCGCGGCATCGTCGCCACCGGCGCTCGCGCACTTGCCGTCGGTCGAAAGCACAAGGGCGGTCGCGCCAAGGTCACGGTGAGTGTCTCCAGCCACGTTCCGAAGCCGCACACACCGTTTCAATGGTGCGCGATGGACGTCCCCTCCGAGATCGAGCGCAAACAGCACATCCTGAAGGACGACGCTCGGCTCGCCAAAGTCGACCTTCGCACCCATCGCTGCGACGAGAGCGTGCTGGAAGGTGTCTTCGCGCGAGGCGACCGTTCCCTCGCCGACGTCATCGAGCACGCGTGGCGCAACGGCGCGCGTTTCGACTCGTGGGCCGAGCACTTCAAGATCGATGTCTGGCGCGCCGCGATGGATGCCCACGGTATCGACGCCTCGATTTTCCTGGGAACCATTCCGGTCACGGCCCGCCTCCCCTGGGATCACATCGACGTCGGCCTCGCGCCCGGTTTTCTCGCCAAGGAGTACCGCAAGTCGCTCCGCAATCGCCTTTCACCGCCGTGCGGAAAGACGATCGGCTCCTTCGTTCACTATACCAGCGTGGAAGCGGCCGCGGCCGACAAGCGGCCCCTCGTCTGTTACGACTGCGGTGTCGCCTGCGATCTTTCCCAGATGCGCACCGAGCGCATCGACTTCTTGACGAAGATGGGGGCTCTCCGGCGTCTGCCGGTCGTTACCCAAGAGGCCGTCGATGCCGACCGCGTCGACCCCGCGCCGCGCCAAGGCAAGGCGCGCGCACAACGGCCGCGCCTGCGCCCGGCAGGGGAACATCCACGACGCTACCGCTTCCATTTCGAGAAAACGGGACCGGCGGCGCTGCTCGGTCACCTCGATTTGGTGCGTGAGCTGCCGCGCGTGATGCGGCGCATCGGCGTGCCGCTCGCGTACTCGCTGGGCTTCCACCCGCGACCCGATCTTTCCTTTTCGCCTGCGCTTTCGGTCGGCGTGTTGAGCCTCGCCGAAGTCGTGGACATCAAGCTGCTCGCCGAGGTGGAGACGGCGTCGTTGCTCGCCGAGATGAATGACGTCTGCGCGCTCGGACTCGCCTTCCGCGGCGCTGTCGCGCTCGGTCCCGAAGACGCCAGCATTACCAAGATCCTCGGCGGAGCCCGTTATCTCCTCGCCTTCGCCCGCTCTGTTCTCAGAGACCATGGTGGCGAGGCATGGCTCGCCGCGAGCCTCGAGCGCTTTCTCGCTGCACCGGAATGGAAGGTGCGTCGCGAAATCGAGGGGCTGGCCAAGTACGTCGATGTTCGTTCGTACGTCACTGGCGCACGGCTCGGCGGCATGGACGCCGCAGGCGAAACGGCACGCGCCGGGCTCATCGGCGATCTCGCGGTCATCGAGGTCGATGTGAAACTCCTGGGATCAGGTGGCGTCAAGGCGGTGGAGATCGCCGAAGCCATCACCGGCGAGCAGGGCTTTCCCCACCGCGCCGTCCGCGCCGCGCTCTACGCCGAACGTGACGGCGCCCGTATCGATCCGTTGCACATCGACGCGCTCCGCCGCCGGCACGCCGGGACGGCACCGGGGCTCGAAGCCACGGTGTAGTAGCACCACGCTGTCTGATTCTCGCTCCCAGATCGCCGCGACCGACCGCTTTGGCCGACGCCGCGGTGCGGGCATCATCGGAGCAGGCATTCGCCCACTCAACCGCGTGACCGGACAGGACGGCCGACTTTTGGCCGCGAGCGGACGGCGCGACATTGGGTACCCTTGGCCACCATGTTGATGGGCGGCTGTTTCTGCAAGTTCGTGCGCTACCGCATCGATGCCTCTCCTTTCCACGAGGCCAATTGCCATTGCACGATGTGCCGCCGCACGAGCGGCGCGGCGTTCGTGACCTGGTTCACGGTTCCGCGACGGGCCTTCCGCGCGATGTCGGGCGAGCCGCGCTCCTTTGCGTCGTCCGACGATGGCACGCGCACGTTCTGCCCCCGCTGCGGAACGCCGCTCACCTTCTCGTCGCGACGCCTCCCCGACGAGATCGACGTCACCGCCGGCTCGCTCGATGAACCATCCGAGGTGCGGCCCAAAGCCGACATCTACATCGGCACCAAGTTGCCCTGGATCGTGCTGGACGACGACTTGCCGAGCTATTCCGGAGAGCGGCTGCCGTCATCGTGAACACTTGCGCAACCGCAAAAGCAGGATGCGACCAAACATGGCTCCGGACGGGAGCGGATTGACCTGCCAGGGCACGCCCGGCCAGTACGGGGACGAATACCTCCGCGCTTCGACCACGAACCCCGCGTCTCGGGCGTGATGCTCGAGGAGCCACCGCGTGACGGGCGTGATGTGTCCGTGGACCAGCGATGAATACGGATCGCGCAGGCGCCACGGATGATTGAAAAAGAGATCCCATTGTCCACACGCCGCGAAGAGAAAGCGCGACAGGAGACTGGTCAGGTTCGGCGTCGACACGATGGCGACGCCTCCCGGTCGAAGCGTCCGCCCGATCTCGCGCAGAAAGCGCCGCGGATTTTCGAGATGCTCGAGGATCTCGATCGCCATGGACGTGTCGAAGCTCGCATCGGCAAAAGGAAACGGCTCATTCAAATCGGCGTCGACGAGCGGCACCTTGGCTTCGAACTGCGGCCCGTAGCGCTCCACCGCCGTCACCGCATACCCGCGGGCGGCGAGGCTCGTCGACAATTCGCCTCGCCCAGCCCCGAGGTCGAGGGCACGTCGCGGGGCGCAGCTCGGCCCGCGCTCTTCGCCCTCTTCGAGAAGTGAAAGAGCCACTGCGTGCGTATCGGCATAGGCGCGCGGACCGCGCAGCGTGAGACGCGTGCGCAAAGCGGCCCGACCGCGCGCAAAGGCGCCGTTGATCGAAAATGCATCCATCGTCCACGCTCCGTCCAAAAAAAAGAGAGAAAAACGAACGAAGCCTGATACAGCAACCTCCGTACCTGACGAATTCGCGAGGGTACATGTATGCACGTCATTGCGGCGCCTCATGAAATAGCTCGCGCTTCTCGCGGCATGCAGCGTGATCGCGTGATTCGCAGGCACACATGAAGCTCCTTATTCACATGCGCGCGCTATGCGAATTGCATCGATGTGCCGTCCAGCCACGCTCTCCCTTTCCCCGTATGACGTAACATTCATCGCTACGCTGGCTTGCAATCCCGAGAGAGCGTGTATACTCGTCCCTGGTCTTGAGATTCGGAGCGCCCCATGGGAAGCACGAAGACTCGCAGTTTCTTGATGCGTGCCGCCTTCATCGGCGGATTATCGACGGCGCCACTCGCCTGCTTGTGGAGCATCGAAAACGATGATCCCGGCGGCCGTGATGGCGGCGGCCTCACGGGCGGATCCGCTGGATCGGGCCTGACCGGTGGATCCGGTGGATCCGGCGCAACCGGCGGAACGGGTGCGACCGGCGGAACCGGTGGGACCGGTGCAACCGGCGGAACCGGCGGCGGTGGAACGGGCGGCGGTGGAACGGGAGGAGCCGCGGGCACGGGCGGCACAGCCGGCAAAGGTGGCGCCGCGGGTGTGGGCGGCATGCCCGGCAAAGGTGGCGCCGCGGGTGTGGGCGGCATGCCCGGCAAGGGTGGCGCTGCGGGTGGGGCCGGCATGCCCGGCAAAGGTGGCGCCGCGGGCACCGCTGGTAGAGCGGGCGGCGCGGGCGCCGCTGGCAGAGCCGGCGGAAGCGTCGACGGTGGCGGCATGGGCGACGCCGCTGGAGGTGCAGCTGGCTCCGCGGGCAAGGGCGGCGCCGCTGGCGCAGCGGGCAGCTCGGGAGCGGGCGGCAGCGCGGGCGGCTCGAGCGACGGTGGTTCCGACGCTAGCTCCGACCGTAGCGGCGGCGACGCGTCAGCCGACTAAGTCTACTGTTTCAGTCTTGGTCGCCGTCAGTGCGATCGACGACTCTCCTGAAAGGTGACGTCGAGCTTGAGCTCGCGACCTCCACGGAGCACCGTTGCCTTCACGCGCTCACCCGGCCGTGAGGCGTTGAGCACGTACATCAGATCCTCGACGCTGCCGATTTCGTGCGACCCGAGGGCGATCAGGATGTCGCCGCGCTGCAGACCGCCGGCCTCGGCGCCGCCACCGGGCCGGACGCCGGCGAGCAACACGCCTCGCTGGCCACGCGGCGGACCGGCGTAGTCGGGGATGGTCCCTAGCGATGCATTGAAACTGCGCACATCGCCGCGCGGAGCAGGCGCTGGCGCTTGCTTGAAGGAAAGGCGCGCCTCCCGTACGCCGACCGCGGCGGCAAGCTCGCTTGCAATCTCCGCGATCTGCGCGGCGCCCGCGCCGTTGACCTTGTCCGCGGTATCGCTCGGCTTGTGGTAGTCGCCATGCGCGCCCGTGAAGAGGTGCACGACCGGCACGCCGGCTGCGTAAAAGGGCGTCTGGTCGCTGGGGCCGAAGCCGTCCCCTCCCGTCGTGCAATCGACGCGCGCCTTCGCGCACACGGCGCCGACCAAGCGTGGCCACTCGTCCGCCGAGTCGGTACCGAGCACGCTCAGCCGATTTTCTCGCAACCGGCCGACCATGTCCATGTTCACCATGGCCACCACCTCCGCCACGGCGATGCCGGCCGGCGGCGTGCGCGTGAAGTGCGTCGAGCCGAGCACGCCCGATTCCTCACCGGAGAAAGAGACGAACACGATGTCACGCCGCAGCTCGCCCCTGCGGACGGCGAGAGCCCGCGCCGCTTCGAGCAGGGCCGCCGTGCCCGAAGCGTTGTCGTCGGCGCCGGCGTGCGGCTCGTGTTGGTCCGGTGCCAAAGAGTCGCGCCCGCCGTAACCGAGGTGATCGTAGTGGGCGCCCATCACCACCAACCCGGGCAGGCGCTGCGCAGCGGGCGCACCGGCGGCAAGTCGCGCCACCACGTTGAAGGTCTCTTTCTGGACCGCCGAGAGCGAGACCTTGAGCTCGGCGCGCACCGGCATTTTCTTGGCCAGCCGATCGAGCATGCCGCCCAGCGCGGCACGCTTGACCATGACGATCGGCAGCCCGGCGTCGCCATATCCTTCGGGCTGCGGCGCTGCGAGCGGCGCTTCTTCGGGCGCCTTCCAGGCCTTGACGTTGGGAGGCGGAGCGGGCGCGTCGACGACGATGAGCGCCTTGGCCCCCTTCTCCCGCGCCGTCCACGCTTTGCGGCGAATGTCGCCGTAGCGTCGCTGCGCATCGCGCTCGGCGAATTTCTCTCCTTCTGGCACGAACCGCCGCACGAGCACGATCTTTCCTCTGACATCGAGCTTCTCGTAGTCGTCGACGCCGAGCTCCTTGGCGCTGATTCCGTAGCCCGCCAACACCACGTCCCCTTTGGCCTCCCCGCTCGCCGAGAAGCCGAGCGGCGCGATGGCGCTCGCCGCGATGGCAGCGTTGTCGAGCTTGAGCGACGTGTCGGCGCGCACGTCGACGCCGGTCGTGACGGGGAAGGACTGCCGGAAGCTCCCCCCATCGCCGGCGGGAGCGAGACCGAGCTCGCGATAGCGCCGCTCGAGGTAGTCTCCCGCCTCGACGAGACCCGCCGTGCCCACGCCTCGCCCCTCGCGCGCGGGATCGGCCAACCATTTCACGTCCGCCATGATGCGGTCGGCTCCGAGCTCGGTGATCCGTTTGGGAGGCGCGTCCACCCAACGCGCGATGAATACGTTGGTGTCCTCTGCGCCGGGCGCCGTCGCGCGATTCGAGGAGAACGCGAGGTACTGGCCGTCGGGCGAGAACATCGGAAAACCGTCGAACCCGGGCGCCGAGGTGATGCGCTCGAGGTTCGTGCCGTCGATGTCCACCGCGAAAAGGTCGAACTCCCGCCCTTTGGGGTCCCCGTAGTTCGAGGAAAAGAGGATCCGCTTTTGCGACGGGTGCCAGAACGGCGCGAACGACGCGGCGTCGAGGTACGTCAGCTGGACCGGTTCACCGCCGTCGGCGTCGGCGACGTAGATCTCGAGCTTGGTGGGGCGGACGAGCCCACGTGCCAAAAGGCGTTTGTACTCGTCGAGATCCTTGCCCTCTTTGGGCCGCGACGCCCTCCACACGATCTTGGTGCAGTCGTCGTTGAAGAAGGCGCCGCCATCATAGCCGGGGGTGCTGGTGAGGCGCCGCACGTTCTTGCCGTCGGCGTCCATGCGATAGAGATCGATGTCGCCGTCGCGCACGGAAGTAAAAACGATGGAGCCGTCTTTCTTGCACACGGTCCCTTCCGCGTCGTAGCCGGGCGCATCGGTGAGGCGGGTGACGCCAGTGCCGTCGGCATTGGCGCGGAAAATGTCGTAGCTGTCATAGAGCGCCCACACGTACCCTTGGCTGCGATCGGGACGCGGTGGACACGCCGTGCCGCCGAGATGCGTCGACGCGAAGATGACGCGCTGGTTGCCCGGTAAAAAAAACGAGCACGTCGTGGCACCTTGCCCACTCGAGACGGGCAAGAGCACCGGCGGATCGTCACCGACACGCATGCGAAAGATGCGATCGCAGCCGGATCCCGTCGGCCGCGCCTGCAGGATGAGCTCGACGCCATCGAAGGACCAGTAGGCCTCCGCGTTTTCCCCTCCATGCGTGAGTTGACGCAGATCGGCGAGATGCGCCTCGGTGGCGAGGACCGCCATTTTCGCTTCGTCTCGCGCCGGGTTGGGGTCTTTCGTCAGCGCGGAAGCGCCTCCGCAACCGGCGGTGACCAGCGCGATGATGCCGCGTGCCGCGAGCACCGATCTCGAACCCCGCCGTGGCCGCATCTTCACGCTCCGGGCCGGTTGTAGATGTGCGGAGGGCGCGCGTGGAAGAAGAAATTGCTTCTACTTTCGAAAAGTTGCCCGGTATGGCAGCCCCTCAGTAAGGTAATGTAGGACAATGAGGGTGCTGCCGCGAATCACCGCTTGGCTGATGGGGCTCTGCCTCTGGCTGACGGCAACGCGGGCGCGGGCGTGGGTGGAGAGCCGCCTCATGACCGACGAGGTCCGGGTGGAGGTCGACCGATCGGCATCGGCGGTCATCGACCACCGCATCACCATGCGCGTGCACGGCGGACCGCTCAAGTCGTTCGACCTCGCCACGGCCGACAGGGACGTGACACCGCTCGAAAGCACGGTTGCACCGGTCGGATCCGAAGGATCGGCGCCAGCGGACCTCCCGCTCGAACTCGTACCTAAAGTGGCGGGGGGGCTGCGCGTCAATGTCACGGGTCCCCGCGGCCTTTCGCGCGGCGTCTTCGTTTTTCACATTCGCTACCGCCGCGCGTTTCTCCCAGGCGAGGACCTTCGCCGCGACGGCGCCATGCTGCGCCTGCGCTGGACGGGCCCGAGCTGGACCGAGGGGCGCGACAACGTCGGCTGCACGTTCGTCCTGCCCTCCGGTCCGACCGAGCCGCGTGCTCCCGGCGCGCCGGCGCGCGGCGACCACGGCAGCTCGCTCGACGTCAATGAAGGCGTGTTCATCGCCGAGACCAAGCGGGCCGCGGACCATGACGAAGTCTTCCTCGTTCGGCCCCACGTCGCCCGCGGGGAAGCCGTGACCTGGACCGTTTACGTCGATCCGCGCGCACTCGGTGAAGTGAACGACCCCGGGCTACGCCCGGCGGCGCTGCGAGCCGCCCCCGCCCAGCTGCCCGCCGAGCAGCGGGTCGCCTACGGCGGAGCCGCGGCATTCTTGCTCTTCGGTTTCTCGCTGATCGTCGGAATCAAAGCGCGGCAGGTCGCTCGACACGCGCAGGGAGTCGCCGCGCCGCGTCCTCTGCTCCCGCTGCCGACTTCGCTGCGCGTGCTGCTGGCGGGTCCCGCACTGGCGGGGGGGGTCGCGCTGCAGCTTCATCTCGATGACCCTCGCTGGGGCACGCTGGCGGTACTGACGGCGCTCGCACTCGCTGCGTACCGGCGGCCGTTTTGGCGACGCGATCCCCGCGGGCCGGGCCAGTGGCTGCTGCTCGGCGACGCCGAAGCTTTTGCCGAACCGAAGCCCGTCGCGAGAGCTTGGCTCGACGCTGGAACGGTGACCGGTCGCGCCCTCTTCGTCGCTGCGCTGGCGGGTGCTGCCGGGCTCACGTACTTCGTGGGTCGCGCGTCGCCCTACCACGCCTATCTCGTCGCCTTCGACGCCACGGTGCTCCTTGCCGTCTTCGGGACGGGGCGGCTGTCCGATCTTCCGCCGCACCCCATCGCCGGCCCCGGACCGAGGCTCGGGCGCATCGCGCGCCATCTTCGCGCGCGACCGGGCATTCGCGCCGTCGCTTGGGCGCGTCTGCCGGGTGGCCGGGACGCGTTCGACGAGCTCCGCTTGCTCTGCGCTCCCAGGGTGCCCCTGCGCGGCTTTGTCGGCGTCGAGGTGGGGCTCGTCGCGGTGACGGGCGCGGGAGGGTTTTTCTACCTGCCAGAAGTCCTGGTGCGCGTCATCGATGCCAGCCCCTGCCACGAAGCGTTTCGCCAGCTGCGGCCGGGGGCACGCTGGCTGCGTGGTCGGCGCGCCGAGGAGCGCGTCATGAGCCTTGCGCCTCGACTGCCGACACTGGCCATGGCGGCGGCCCTCGTCATTCGCCTGGTCGAGCAAGCGCGTGACGGCGCGCCGCCCAGCATCGCGCCGCACGAGATGGCCTCCTCGAAAGGGGAACGGCGCGCACCCCCTCAACGGGGCGGAGGACGCTCGGTGCCGTACTCCGCGAACGCGGGAAACGCCGCCACCAGATCGGCGGGGAGCGGCGAATGCACCTCGAGCGCGGGGACCACGGCATCGCCCCTCCAACCGACGTAGCTCGCGTGCAGCGCGTGGCGCGTGAGGCCCGCCGCCACTGGACCGCCGTAGAGCACGTCGCCGGCAAGAGGATGCCCGATGGCCGAGAAATGGACGCGCAGCTGGTGCCGCATGGCCACGCCGGCGCGCGCTTCGACCAGCGCCCACTCTCCGGCCGAGCGCAGCACGCGAAAGGTGGTGTTCGCCTGCCGCGGGCGGTAGCGGGCCACATCGCGCGGGTGCACGCAGGGGTACATGCGCTTTTGATCTTTGGGGTGGTGGGCGATGGGGATACCGATCTCGCCCGACGAGGCGAGCCCGACGCCGTGGCAGAACAGCAAGTACCGCTTCTCGACGGCCCCGGCCTTGAGACCTTTGGAAAGCACTTCGAATGCGGCTTCCGATCGCGCCGCGAGGACGAGGCCCGACGTGTCGGTGTCGAGCCGATGGACGAGGCCCGGCTCGCGCGGCGAATAGCCCACCTTTTCCATCTCGGGGTAGTGCCCGACCAGCGCATTGGCGAGGGTGCCCGTCTCCCCGTCTTCGACGGGGGCCGTCGGCTGACCGGCGGGTTTCTCCACGACCACCGCCTGCACCGTTTCCAGGCGCACGACCAGCAACGCGCTCGACTCCGGCACCGCGTTCGGGCCGCGCGTGTCGGGCATGGCGATGACGACTTGATCCCCTTGCCGCGCGAGATCGCCCTTGCGCGGGCGCTTTCCGTTGATGCGAACGCGCCCTTCTTCGAAGAGCCGCCGCGCCCCTTTGCGGCCGAGGCCAGGAACGACGGCGATGACGAACTTGTCGAGGCGCTCCCCAGCTTGCGAAACTTCGACCACGAAGCGCTGATCGGACATGAATGACGCTACGACCTCTCTTACCCGAAATCGTGCGTAGAGCAATCCTGCGGCACGGTGCCCTGGCGGTTCTCCCATGACTGTCGTTGTAGGTCAGGGTAGCGGACCGGACACATCGAGCCCGACGACGGGTCGACTCGGCCCGAATCCGGGCGGCGATTCGGCGATGACGGCCACGCCAAGGCGCGGAAGTGACAACGCCGCGGCGGGCGGCAGAGGTGTCGATTTGCGAGTCCAGATCCAGGCCGCGATGCCTCCCGCAATCGTCGTACCCATCGTCGTCAGAAGAAACGCGCGGTCGCCCCCTTCGGTGCGATCGCGCACGATGAAGGGACTGGCCGCCGCGGCGCCCGCCAGGCCGCCCAGCCCAGCGCCGAGATCGATGATGAGGACGCGCGATGGTTCGACCTGAAGTCGCGTCGCCGCTGCACCCGCGAGCAACACGCCGGCCGCGGTTCCGATGCCGAGCCCTCGGTGGGGCGTTTCGCGGAAACCATTGTCGCGAATGGCAAGCTCGGTCATGCCGCCGAGCACGAGCCCAAACACACCGCCGGAATGCGTGAGCAGTGCGCCCCCTTCGCTCATCCCCCCGCCGATGGCGAGGGAAGCCGTGGTGAGACCGAGACCGGTCAGCGCCCCCACCACCGCGAACCCATATTCCGTCGATGGATCGACCTGACGGCGGCTTCGAGCGAGAAAAAGGCCGGACATGGCCGGCCACCACGCACCCGCCGAGAGGTACCAGGCATCGCCGAGCCCGACGTCCCACTCTTCGGCGATGATGGCCGACGCGCCCAAACCGAGACCGGTGCCGAGCGCCATCAACGGAAAAAGCAGCCGTGGGTCGTCACTGCCGCTTCCGCGCTGCACCGAGTAGCCGACGAAGCCGCCGAAGAGCGCGGAGTTGAAGGCGAGTGTGGCGCGGCCCTGCGAACGCGCCGGCACGGCAAAGGTCGGCCTCGGCTCGCGGTGCTGGGGCCGCGCCGGCGCCATTTCCGACATCGCCGGTTCGCGCCTGCTGACCACGTCCCGGAGCATGACCACCGTGCGCACCGCGAGATCGGCCGGCTTGATGGGCTCGGCACGCACGATCACCGTCTTGGTCCCCGGCGCGACGGCGGCCAGCCGAACCACCGATTCGGAGCCGCGTGCGTCGAGGCTCGGGTAGACGACCCAGCGGCCCGCCTTGCTCGCGCGCGCGATCAGCTCGACGTCGGTGAGCTCGCGGGTCTCTTGGGTGGAGCGTTCGGAGAGGTCGAGCGTGAGCCCGAGATCTTGAATGGCGTCGCTCAGCAGAAGATCGAGCTTCTGCGCCTGCGTGCTCGCCAAAAGGTCGCGGCTCGTGGGTCGCGCGCTGGCAGTCGACTCCGCGGCGCCCACGATCGCCGTGCGCAAAAGGAGCACTTCCTCAGCGGCGCGCGGGGCCTGGTCGGGACGGGTGTCGAGCGACGTCGACGCGCTCGAGGGCGGGACGGGCGGCGCCGACGGGGACGGTTCCTTCGCGGGCGCGAGCTCTTCGCGCACCGGGGGCTCGGCGGCTCGAACGCGACTGGCCGCCACGAGGAGCGAAGCCGCAACGAGGGCCCGTGCCGAACCGTGACGGTGGGATGACTTCACCGTGCGCATCAGAACATCACGATACCCATGATCCACGCGTCCCATAGGTTCGAATCATCCGTCCTGAACCGCCTCCCGACGGCATTGATGGTGGGGCGATAGTGCGGGTTGGGGATGCCGCTCGCCCTCACCGCGCCCGGGGTGGTGGCCGTGGCCGGCGTCTCGACGCGGCACGGACCGCTCTGCCCGATGCTGCCGCTCGCGTCGGAGTTACAGGCCTGATCGGCCGTGATGAGATGGCTCTGATCGCGCGTGAGTCCGCCGCCGGCAGTGAACTTGATGTATTCGCCGGCTTGCCAGGTCACCGAGAAGGAAGCGCGGATCGACGCGTATGCCGAGACGTCGGTGATGCCGGTGAAATAGACGCGCTGCGAGCCGGTATCGACGATGGTTCCCCCCGGCATGGCGGGGTCCGCCATGTAGGCGGCGTAGGCAGGGCGTCGCAGCGACAGCGCGCTCGACGAACCGAGCGCGTCGAAGAGCTCGCTGTAGTCGCGCCCCTCGGAACGATAAGAAGCGCCGACGCGACCGTCGAAGGTCACGCGCTGAAAGCTCTCGCGCTGTTCCCAAGGGATGACTTGCAACCCGACGTAGACCCACCCTTGCAAAGGGGGATGGGCAACGAGGGCCCCTTTGAGGTCGGTGGAGCCGAAATCACTCTTGGCCTGAGGAAACTCGAAAAGTGCACGAAAGCCGGTGTAAGGCTCGATGTACTTGATGCGCTTCGAGATCGTCGAGTGGAATTCGAGACCGGTCGTCCCGCGGGTGATGCCGGGTGACGGGTAGCCGACGAAGTTGCCCTCGTCGATACCGGGGACGTCGCCGGCGCGGCCGATACCGTTGCGGTTGACGTCGGAGGGATAGGCGCAACGGATGGGCCCTGTCTCCGGCTTCTCGGCGAACGCGGCGTTGCATGCATGCATCGGCTCGCCGACGCTGAACCTCGCCTCGACCCCGCCTATCCAGGTGGGTTTGGTGGGATCGCGGTACTGGTTCATGAAGCCGAAATCGACGCCCACGGCGAGGTATTCGACGCCGCTGCGCTGCGGCGAATTGAACGGCAACGTGAAGAGCGGCGCCCCGTCGTTGGGTCCTCCGGCGAGCACGACGCTTTGCTGGTTGGCGCTCCCGTTGAGATCGGTGAGCTTGCGATCGTTGGAGAGGATGATCGGCATGCGAAAAAAAAGCGCGATGTCCTTGTAAAGGCCGATGTCAGCGCGGGTGTTGAGGCGCGACGTATTCTCCTCGTAGGTCGCCACGTTCATGTTCGACCCCGTGAATCCTCCCGTCGAAAGCCCCGGATTGGCGGCGCTTCCGATGGTGGTTTCCCGGCGGATGTGGGCGCGCTTCCAGGCGTACTGGTAGCCGAGCGTCAGGTGGAGATCGAAGACGTCATCGCCGTCGAAAGCGTCGATGACGTTGGTGACCTCCCCGGGCTCGGAAAGCATGCGTGGTTCGCCCGCCTGACGCGGCTCGTCGGCGCGGGCCGATGACAGCGCCACGAACAGGGTGAGAGCACCTGTCGCGAGCCCATAGGATGTTGCTGGACGGCGGCCGGTCTTGGCTGCCGCATCGCTCATCGCCGTCTCCCGCTGCGCTCGGTCCGCATGCGCTTGCCCGACAGGGGACGCTAGCGGCGCGCGGGCAAGGGTGTCAATTGAAAGCGCTCGGCGATGCGAAGGGCCCCTTGGGACTTCGGGGGCCTCGGGGGCAAGTCATTCACCGTCCCCAGCCGTTCGTGAAGGCGCACCCGACGAAGGGGGCGGCGATGTCACCGGCGTGCCCTTCCATGTCGCACCCGCTGCCTCGAGATCGGCGCGAAGCGTCGCGTCGAGCAGCCCCGGCGCGAGCGCTCCGGCGGTCCAGGCCGCCTCACAAGCAGCGCGGGCGTTTTGCCGTGCCCTGACATGAGCGAAAGCGAGATCCCCGAGCGACGCGCGTGCTGCGTCTTTCGGCGAGACGACGAGCTCTGCCGCTTGGCGAGCGACGTCAGCCTGACGAACACAGGCTCTCACGAGGTCCCTGACCCATCGTGCAACGGCAACCGCGGGGCGACTCGCTTGGAAGGGGACCCCTGCCGCGAGCGCGAGCGCGCCCCCGGCATTGGCGTCGGCGCGCGAGGCCGACGCGGCCGCAGCGACCACGCCGGCCGCGGGGACGAAGGTCGCCCGCCCGGTGATGACGGCCACCTCGAGTCGATCGGCGTCCACACCCGGCACGGCGATCTCGATCTTCGCATCACTGAAGCGCACGACGCCGAGCGGCGTAGCAATCCACACCTCCGCGCCGGGTCGTACCCCCGCCCCCGGAAAGGCGCTCACTCTCCCGCGCGCCAGACGAACCGCTTCCTCTCCGCCTGGACAAGCCTCCGCAGTGGCCGGTCCGACGAGGGTCATCTCTCGTGTGCTCACGGTCGCCTGCACCGTGAGCTCGGTCCCGGGAGGCAGCTCGATGAGCTCCCCTTCCGGCACGAGGTCGCCTCGCGCCAGCGACCGCAGCGCCTGCGCATCGACGCCCCCTCGTTCGCCCTCGCCATCGTGTGTCGAGGGCGCCAGAGGGCGCGACGTTGCGGGCTTCGTGCCGTGCAGCGCCATCACCCGACAAGAACGACGCGTGGCGACCACGAATCCTCCCGCGTCGACGGATGCCGGGGTGAGCGAGGCGCTGCCAGCGGCGAGCCCCCAGGGCGCGCTCGCGGCAGCGTTGCCCGCTTGCTCCCTCGTTTTTCGGCAAGAGCAGAGCACGGCGGCTGCAGACAACGCGGCGAAGGCGCCGCACCGGCTCGCAACCGCGAGCCAGCTTCCGTAGGTCACGGGGTTGCCGAGCCGGGTGATCCGCCCCCTGCCGTGCGATGTCGCGTGCCATACGGATCGGTCGTCTCTTCCTCCTCTTCCGTCAGATCGGGGAAGATCTCGGCCGTCACGTCCTCGGCGGTGAGCTCGGCGCGTGCGACGCGCAAATCTTTCGACGTTTGATCGAGCCGATCGGCGAGCACGCCCAGGAACTGCCAGAGCAGCTTGACGGCGAGCTCATGCTCCTTGCGCAGGATTTCGAAAAAATCCCCGCGACGAATGGCGATGAGCTCGCAGGGACCCTCGGCATGGATGGTGGCGCTGCGCGGCACGCTGCGGATGAGCGCCATTTCGCCGAAGTGCTCTCCGGATCCGAACGTGCTCAGCACCACCTCGCCCCGTGACACGCTCACCCGGCCGGAAAGCACGGTAAAAAGTTCGTCCCCGCGATCGCCCTCTTTGATGACCAGATCGCCGGCGCCGTAGGCGCGCACTTCGGCCACCTGCATCACGCGCAACATTTCTCGCTCCGAGAGGCGCGAGAAGAGCGGCATCTTGGCAAGCACCTCGCGCTTGAGCGCGAGCTTCTTGGCGCGTTCGTTGTCGTCCTGCGTCCCCTCGCCGAGACGGACGACGATGCCGGTGATGTTGTCCTTGCCGCCCGCGGCGTTGGCAAACGCGATGAGCTGGGCGACGACGGTATCCCCGTCTGCCTGGGCCAGGTAGGGCGTCAGGTCCTCGGGGGTTTGCACGTAGCCATGCAGCCCGTCAGAGGCGAGCAGGAACTGGTCGCCCGGCAGAAGCTCGATGAGCAAGGTGTCGATCTCGACGCGCTCGTACACGCCCACCGCACGCGTGATGGCGTTCTTGTGCGCGACCTTTTCGATCTGATCGCGGGTCAGCTTGCCGCGCTTGATGAGCTCGTTGAAGACGGTGTGATCCTCGGTGAGCTGCTGCACCCTGCCACTGCGCATCATGTAGATGCGGCTGTCGCCCACGTGCGCAATGAAGCCCTTGTTGCCGACGACGAGCAGCGAAGAAAGCGTCGTCCCCATCCCGCGCTTCTGCTTGTCGCCTTGCGCTTCTTCGTGGATGCGCGCGCAGGCGCGTTGCACCGCGAATTCGAGGAGGTTCAAGATGTCGCGCGCCGTCACCTTGGCGGCGCCGGTGGCGCCATTTTCGTAGTCCTCGATGAGCTGCTTTTCTTTTTTGACCTCGTCGTGAACGGTGCGCACGGCCAGCGCGCTCGCGACCTCACCGGCGGCGTGGCCGCCCATTCCGTCGGCCACCACGAAGAGAGCGAGCTTCTTGTCGACGAGGTAATTGTCCTCGTTGTGGTCTCTGACTTTGCCTACATCGGTCGCGGCGAAAAAGCGGATATTGTCTTCGAGGCCCATTCGCGAGAGATCGCTCCCGTGAACGAGCATATCCCAAGCCTCTAGCGCCCCGCACTCTCAAACGGCAGCGGCGTCACCCGCCCACCTTGGCCGCACTCCGCGGCAGAGAACCGCAATCGAACGGCCCGCGCGCGCACGAGTGGACGCCGTCGGCGGGTCGAATGGTAGACTCCGCGCGCCGGGGCCGGCGCGGTTCGAGCCCATTCACCCACCATGCCAGAAGATCGAGCGTCGGAACCCCGCCTGAACGAGATTGCACGTCGTGCGCTGGGTGGCGACGTCGAAGGCGCGGTGGCCGAGCTTCGCGACGTGCTCGCGACCGCTCCCGAGGACGACACGGCTTGGCTCACGCTCGGCATGGTGCTCTCGTCGGCCGGCCGATGGCGCGAAGCCAGCGAAGCGCTGGCCGAGGCAGTCCTCCTCGATGGCGACGTGCTCGCGGCGCGGATGGCCTTCGCCCGCGCCCTCGAAAAGAGCGGGAAGCTCGACGACGCCGCGTTCCAGCTCCTCAAGGCGCAAAAGCTCGCCCCCGACGACCCGCGGCCGCTCAAGGAGCTCGGCGCCGTCTTCTACAAGAAGGGCCTGTACGACAAGTCGGTGCAGTTCCTCGGCCGCGCGCGTGGGCTTGCGCCCGACGATGCCCGCATCTTCTATGCGCTCGGTCTCGCTCAGGAGGCGCGGCGCGACCCGGGCGCGGCCATCGCCTCCTACCGCGAGGCGATCAAGCTCGATCCCAAGTTCGCCGATGCCCGAAAGACGCTGGCCGACGTGCTGGCCGCGATGGGCGAGCACGAGCAGGCCATCGCCGAGCTCGACGCGCTCTTGCTCATCGAGCGGACCAACGAGCAAGCCGCCGTCAATCGTGAAGTGCTCACCAAGGCCCTCGAAGAGATGAGCGCCCGCCGGCTCCTCGGCAAGACCGAGCGCGAATTGGAGCGTAGCGCGCTGGTCCAAGAAGGGCAGCTCAAGCGGCGCGGCGAGGTTCCAAGGGTGGATGACGACCCGCCGAGCGTGGCGCGCGTCCTCCGCTACGGCAAAGGCCTCGCCGAAATGCGGATCGGGTTGACGGCCGAGGGGGCGATGGCGCGGCTCATGCTCGTCCTCACCGACCCCGAAAAGGCCGCCAAAAAGAGAGACGACGTCTTTCGCGTCACCGTCGTCGGCACGAGCGGTCGGCGCGAGCCGGCCAACTATGCCACGGCCATCACGCTCACCTTCTTGCGCGAAGCGCTGGGCGCACCGATGACGCAGGCCAGTGAGCTCTATGCGCGCCTATTGGGTGGCGAAAAGAGCGTCGATTGGAGCGGCGCGCGAGTGGCCTTCGCCACCGTGCCCGATCCGGGCGGCAAGGACGAGAAGATACACGGCCTGTCCATCGCGCTGCTGCCGGACATGACGGCGTAGATCCCGGAACGCGGCGTCCGGGGCGCGCTCAGCCGCAATCTCTTTCGCACTGCTGCCGCTTGTTGGCGCACTCGAACTTGCAAGTGACGCGCGCTTTGTCGTCGTTTTTGAAGCGCTCTTCGCAGCTGTCGAGACAATCGGAGGCTCGGCGATTGCACTCCTCGGCACACGACGCAGCGCTCGGCGCGACGCCTCCAAGCGCCGGCGCGGCATGCGACACCATGGGAGCCACGACCTGACTCCCACCGACCAAAGTCATCGTCGCCATGATCGCGCGAACGTGCGACGAGGCGAGCGTCATCGCGGTGGCCTCATGCTGCCGCCGGCGCGGTCGCCAGCTTGAGCCCGTCGCTGCCCACCTCGAAAAAGTGCAGTCGGTTGAGATCGATGTGCATGGGGCGGGTCTCGTTCGGCGAAAGTCCGCGGTGCGCGTCGATATGGGCAACGATGCGGCCGTGGCTCGGCGTAGAAAGGTACACATCCATCTTGTCGCCGAGGGGCTCGACGACGCCCACTTTCATCGGCAAGACGTTGTCTTTCAGGTCGGCGGCGCCAATCGGGCGGTCGCTGATGGCCTGGGGACGAACGCCCATGACGACTTTCGAACCCACCTTGGGACCCAACGCCTCCTTGGCCCAATCGGGGACCGCCAGCTTGCCCGAGCCCTCGTCGAACCAGAGTCGGTCGCTCTCGCGGGCGATGGTCCCCTCGAAGAAGTTCATGGCCGGCGTCCCCACGAACCCAGCCACGAATCGGTTCATCGGGCGGTGATAGACGTCGAGCGGCGCGCCGCACTGTTGAATCACGCCGTCCTTCATGACGACCACGCGATCGCCGAGCGTCATCGCTTCTTCTTGATCGTGGGTGACGTAGATGGTCGTGCTGCGGAGATCCATGTGCAAACGCTTGATCTCGGCGCGCATCTCGCCCCTTAGCTTGGCGTCGAGGTTGGAGAGCGGTTCGTCGAACAGGAAGCACTTGGGGTCGCGCACGATGGCTCTCCCGAGCGCGACGCGCTGACGCTGGCCGCCGGACAACGTCTTCGGCTTGCGGTCGAGCAGCTGTTCGATGCCGAGGATCTTGGCGGCCTTCCTCACCTTCTGTTCGATGACGTCGCGCGGTGTCTTGCGGAGCTTCAAGGCGAACGACATGTTTTCGAACACGCTCATGTGGGGGTAAAGAGCGTAGTTCTGAAAAACCATGGCGATGTCGCGGTCCTTGGGAGGGACGTCGTTGACGAGACGATCGCCGATGTGGATGGTCCCGTGCGTGATGTCTTCCAGGCCGGCCACGCACCGGAGGGTCGTCGACTTGCCGCAGCCCGAAGGGCCGACGAAAACGACGAATTCTTCGTCGGCGATGTCCAAGGTGAAGTTTTGCACGGCCTTCATGCCGCCGGGATACACCTTCTCGACGTCCTTCAGTACGACACGTGCCATGGTTTTCCGCTCGCTCGTCTTGGCCGGCGGCCACGCGGGCGCGGGTCATTCGGCCTGGCCGGATTCTTACCAACTTCTCCCCCCTGGCTCAAGCAAGGGGGCTTTCGCGACATGGTGAACCGGGTCACGCGCCCTCCATCAAGCCGAGGTCGAAGAGCGACGCGTGGCCCCCGCCGCCGACAATCACGTGGTCGACGAGGGGCGTCCCGAGCACCGCTGCAGCACGTGCCACCATGTTGGTGAGGGCGATGTCTTCGTCGCTCGGCGTCGGATCGCCGCTCGGATGGTTGTGCACGAGCACGAACGCGCTGGCGGCCTCGCGAAGCGCGGCGCGCAAGATGTCACGCGGGTCGACGGCGCAGCCGTGCAGACCTCCCTCGGCGACGCGCCTGGCCGCACGGAGGCCATTGCGGCCGTCGAGCGCAAGCATCCAGAGTTGCTCGTGGTCGAGGCTTCCGAGCCTCACGCGAGCCCAGCGTGCGACCTCGGCCGAGGACGCGAGGTTGAGGCGGGGAGCACTGCCCGACCGCATGAGCACGCGGCGACCGAGCTCGAATCCGGCCGCGATGCGCGCCGCTTTCGCCAGCCCAACCCCTGGGGTCTCCGCCAGAGCGTGCGGGCCGGAACGAGAAAGTCCCACCAAGCCGCCCCATTGTTCGAGCAAATCCGCTGCGACCCGCTGCACGGGCCGCCCTTTTTCGCCCGTTCCGAGAAGCACCGCCAAAAGTTCGAAATCGGCGAGGGTGTCGAAGCCCTCGGAGAGCCCGCGCTCACGAGGAAGGAGCGCGAGCGTCATCGGGCCCGGCGTGACATCGGTCGTCATGCAGGCCCCGAAGCACCTTCTGGACCAAAGGTCAGTTGTGGCGATCGACGCCGCGAGGCGAGGGCTCTCGGGCGGCGGCGCTGGCGAGAAACCGGCGCGCCGCCAAAGGGACCACCCGACGCGCAGGTGCCGTCGTTCCGGTGTAGGCTGGGGTCCTCGTGGAAAAAGGAGCGACCATGGCAGCGACCATCCCCGAAAAGTACCTCGACCTCTTTCAGAAGAAGGCATTCGCCCATCTCGCCACGCTCATGCCTGATGGCGCGCCGCAGGTAACGCCCGTATGGGTCGACTACGACGGCAACCACGTGCTGATCAATTCAGCGCGGGGGCGGCAGAAGGAAAAGAACATGCAGCCCAACGCCAAGGTAGCGCTGTCGATCATCGATCCGGACAACCCCTACCGGTACCTCGAGATTCGCGGAAAGGTCGACGCGATCACCGAGCAAGGCGCCGACGCGCACATCGACAAGATGGCCAAAAAGTACATGGACAAGGACAAGTACCCCTACCGCAATCCCACTGAAAAGCGGGTCATCTTCAAAATCCTGCCCACCAAGACGACCCAGATGGGCAGCTGAGGGGACCGGGCCGGGCGAGGGCGAAGCCCCCCAAGGATGACGAGCTAGAGCACCGACGGCGCAGATTGCCGAACGCACTCCGTGCCGGAGGCACGGTGGGGGTGGGACCCTGTTCCGGACTTGCTCTATTCGACGCGCTGCGGTTCACCCGACGGTAGAAGCTTCAAAAATGCTTCGACGGCGCGCCCGACGAGGTCGGCGTCCTGTCCGTCGAATGTCAACTTGGTGCGATACGAAGGATCGGACCACTTCGGATAGGAACCCACCTCGACTTCCGTGTGGATGGCCACCACGGCGTCCAGCAGCGGCTTGAGCTCTCCTTCGTCGAGCTTGGTGTAGACGGCGCGGCTCACGAAGGGGTGTGCGCCGCCGAGCCGCTCGCGTACGTGCGAGAGCTTCATGCGGAACACCTCGGGGATGCCGGGCAAAAGCCACACGTTTTGCATCACGATGGTCGGCCAGGCGACCTCGCTGTTGCTCGTCAACTCGGCGCCCTCGGGGATGAGCGCCATGCGCAAGTGGGCGTCGTTGCATCGCTCGCGGTAGTGACCGCGCAGCATCGCTGCCATCGTGGAGCTCTCCACGATGGCAACGCCGAAGGCGCGCGCCACCCCCTCGACCGTGAGGTCATCGTGGGTGGGCCCCACGCCGCCGCTCGTGAAGACGACGGTGTGCTTCTCGGAAAGGTTCTTCACCTCGGCGGCGATGATGTCGACCTCGTCGGGGATGGTGACCACGCGGCGCAGACGGATGCCGAGCTGACCCAGCGTCTTGGCCAAGACGAAGAGGTTTTCGTCCTGAACCTTGCCCGACAGGAGCTCGTTGCCGATGAGAAGGACGGCGGCGGTCTTCGCTGTCGGCCTATCCCCCATCGATCTTGGCCTCGAAGGGGCGGGTCACGGGCTCACCGTCGGCATCGACACCGAGGAGCTCTTCGATGCGCCGCTCGGCGCGATCGAGCCGGCGCTGAGAAACACGCGCCAGCCCGACCCCCTCCTCGAACAAACGAAGGGAAGCTTCGAGCGGCAGGTCGCCACGCTCCAGCTGCTCGACGATGTGACCGAGTCGGCGAATGGCATCTTCGAAGGAGACTTCGGAAACCCCCGCACCGGAATCGTGAGCCGCGGCGTCCGCCTCCTCGGCGAACGGCTCGGTTGAGCCGGCCCGCCCCGCTCCGTTGCTGGCAGCGGAGGCCACCAGCTCAGCGGGCAGGTTCGGCTTCGGTTCCCTCATGCCCCTGAGCGTCGTACCAGAGGGGTGAGGATGCAAGGCGGAACGACGCCGCGCCCGCGGAAACGCCGGGAACGACGAGCATCCCATCGGGATCGGCCACCACCGGGAGCGCGAGCCCGGTCGCGTCGAGCAGACGCCCCGCCCGTTCGCGCACCTCGGCCGCGCCGGCCGGTGAGCTCGGCGTCAAGGTGATCCAGGCCACGTAGCACCCGCCGACGCGCGCTTCGCTTCCCGCGCATCCAGCCCCGAAACGCCCGAGCGGCAAGGGGAGCTCGCCGCGAAGCGCCAGGCGCGCAGTTTCGCGGACCTGCTCGTCGGGGTCGAGCCTGGCCGCAAGCTCGAGCGTGGCCAGACGCTGTGGCTCGCGACGTCGACCGAGCGCGACCACGATCGCGCGCCGAACGCGAGCCGTTTCTTCGAAGCGCCAGGCGTTCGCCAACCGCGCGGCGGCATCGGGCAAGGGGCTCAAGGCGAGACCGAAGGCGGCGTGCGCGCGCAGCACGGGATCGGCGCTGTCGAGCGCTCGGCCCAAGCGGCGCTTCTCCAGCAACCGCTCCCGTGGACCAAGCGCCACCACCGCCAGCGGCGCCAATGCTTCGTCCGACTCGGCCCATTCCGCGAGACGACCGGTGGAGACAGGAACCGATGCATCCGGCGAAGCTGCAATGGCGATGGCGAGCGCGATCCTCGTGAGGGCGTCGCTCTCCGTGGCCAGACGTGCGCGGCAAGCGGCGACCGCCCCGTCGCCGGCGAGCAGCGAGGCACGCGCCGCGGCGCGGACGACCACGAGATCGGACGATCCCATGAGATCGCGCAGGTCGGCTTTGCCGAGGACGGCGAGCCCGAACGCACCCGCTGCGCGATCAGCTGCATCGCGCGAAGCGAGCAGCGCGTGCAGGCGATCGCCGAGCCCGCTTGGCGCGTCGCGGAGCGCAAGCGCCCGCACGGTCGAAGCTCGCGCGGCCAGCCGCGCGAGCTTCGGCTCCGCCGCGGCCGCTTCGAGAGCACGGCGTGCTTCGGCTCCCGGAGCCCGCGCGAGCGCAAAAGCCGCGTCGCCCGCGCGCTCTGGATCGCGCAGCAACTTCTCGAGCACGCGCACCGCTTCCACCCCGCCGAGACGTCCGAGCAAGACGACGCCTCGCCGCGCCCCGTCCCCGCCCGCCTTGACGGACTCTTCGAGCCCCGGCAAAAGCTCGGCACCGGGCGATTGCGCTGCGAGACCAAGCGCGGCGTCGCGCGTGTCGGGCGCCGAAAGCAGGGGCAGGAGCGAGCGGCGCCCGCGCGCGGCGCCGCTCGCGAGCAGGACCTCGACGCCCCGCAGCTTGAGGTAGGGATCGGCCGAGGAGGCCCAGCTCTCGGCGACGGGCACCTGCTCCTCATCGCCGAGGCGAGCGAGCGCCATGGCTGCCGCGACACGCGCTCTCTTGCTCTCCTCCTCGTAGTCCGTCGCATCCGGCCGATCGGACCCGCTCGCGGCCGACGCGCGCAAGAGCCCGCGCACCAGCGTCCCCTTGAGCAGCGTCATGGCGCGAACATCCCCCAGACGGCCGAGCAGCTCGCAGAGCGGCGCGGGCAAACCCTCGCTCCCATTTCCAAACGAAGCGAGTGAACGCGGCGGATAAGCGAGCAGCGCACGGCCAGCGGCTTCACTGGCGGGCCCGCCTTGCCGCAGCGCGCCCACCAACACATCGACGGCCCGCGCGTCGTCGCTCGCCGCGAGGGCCATGGCCGCCGTTCCACGCACCAGCGCCAAGAGCGGCACCCCACCGGTCTCGACGGCCAGCTCTTTGGCAAGCTGCTGGCGCACCGCTTCACGCGACGCAAACGGCGCGAGCCCACGCACGGCCGTGAGCCGCGCGCGCACGTCGCGAAAGACAGGTCCGCCCTCGGCAAGGACGCGCAGCAGGCGGTCCACCCCCTCGCGCTGGCCCGAGCTGGTGAGACGCTCGACACCGCGCACCCGATCCTCGGAGCTCTCGGAGAAAATGAGACGCTCGGCGATGGCCACCGCGAGGCGGCTCTGCATCGATCCCGATGGTTCGCGATCGGGCGAAGCAACGGCACCCGCGCCGCCCGGCGGACGCGCACCGCCGCTCGGCTGCGCGCTCGCCACCGTTGCGCCGCCCGCGAGCAAGCAGATGACCAGGCTCGCGACGACCCGCGGGTTCATGGTTTGGGTACGTCCTCGGACTTGGGCGGCGCACCCGACGCTGGTGGGGACGGTGCCGCGGAGGCCGGCGGCGCTGATGAGGGTGCCGTCGGTTCCGGCTGTGCGGGGGGCGCCAGGTTCGGCGCGGGCTGCCCCGGATTCGGCGGCGAAGGCGCAGGCGGCGCGGAACCAGGCTGCGCCGAAACAGGCGCAGCACCGGCCGGCCCCGAAGCGCCCGGCGCCGATTCCGGTTGCGCGAACAAGAGCGCGCCGAATCCGTTGGCCCACACGCCGGGTTGTGTCGACACCGCTCTCCACCCGACGGTTTCCGCCGCACCATCGCGCAAGGCGAAGCCCCGCACGGTCTCCACCGCCGCGAAGGCTTGCGCCAGCGCAGCCTGCTGGTCGAAAGCGGAATCCGTTTTGGGACGGACGCCGATGGCCACGACCCAACTCGGGTGACGATTGAGCTCGAGCGTGAGCGCCCGAAGCGTGGGGACGCTCGCCGGGTCGACCTCGGGCGCTTCGCGCGACCCTTTGAACTTCGTTGGCCGCGCGAACCGGACGGTGAGATCGTTGCCTTTCTCCTGGACCACGACCAGCGGCTTGCCCCCCGTGTCGGCGCATCCGTCTTCGTCGTCCACGCCGTTGAAAGTCTCGGGCTCGTCGGGGCACTTGTCGACGTTGTCCTCCCACGTATCGCCGTCGCGATCGGTGAGCGGACAACCGAGTCGAAAGCCTGGGGTTTCTCCAGCAGCCACGTTAGGACAAGCGTCGTCGGTATCGGGCACCTCGTCGCCGTCGTTGTCGGGGTCGGGGCAGCCGTCGGCGTCCTCGAACCCATCGACGTCTTCCGGCTTGCCCGGGCATTTGTCGAGCTTGTCGATCCGCCCATCACCGTCCGTGTCCGGGCATCCGTTGGTGCTCGGATCCTCGCGAGCCTCTCCCTCTTGGCGAGGGCACTCGTCTTGAGCGTCGGGGATGCCGTCTTCGTCGTTGTCGAGGTCGGGACAGCCGTCGGCGTCTTCGTAGCCGTCCTGATCCTCCTTGTCGTTCTGGCACTGGTCGTCGCCGTCCGGAACCCCGTCGTCGTCGTGGTCCTCGAAATCGGGACAGCCGTCGGCGTCCTGCACGCCGTCGCGATCCTCGGCGAGCTCGGGACATTGGTCGATGTCGTCCTTCACGCCGTCGTGGTCGGCGTCGTGCGAGCGGGGCGTCCACTGGGCACCGGCCACGACTTGCAGCGGGGCGCCGCCCCACGCCTGGGTGAGCGAGGTCTCGACGCCGAGGAGCACCGAAACATCGCCGAACGCCATGCGCGACGAGAGTCCCGCGAACGCCACTGACGCCGGCCTCTTGCCGGTCGCGTCACTGGCCCCGAGCATGGTGGCGCCGTGCACCTCGGCCACCCACGTGAGCCGACCCTTCGGATCCAAGCCGAACATCTGCGGACGCAGGACGAAAGCCGCGCCCCACGGCAGCTCGTTCTGGTAGGTGCGGTTGATGACGTCGCGCTGCCCCGATCGAACCTTCATCCCCGCGGTGCCTTGCAGCGCCAGGCCGATGAGCTTGTACTCGCCGAGCACCCGAAATTCGCCGGTCGACATCCCCTCGCCGAGGTACGACGACGTATTGCCTGTCGCGGTCGTGAGCCGCATGAGCGCCGACAAGCCGAAGCCGCCGTGCTCACCATATGCAATGATGTTGCCTTTGGCCGTCAGGGCGATGTCCCCGAGCGCTTGCGCGGGCGGCGTGCCTCCCACGATGGGACGCGCGATCGGGTTGTCTTCCCCTGTTTGGTAGAGGAGCACCGGCACGTCGACCCCGAGCGCGATCTTTTGGCCGATGCCAACGCTCCCCACGAGGTCGGTCGTCAATTGGTGCGAGACCAAGTTGGCGACGGCGACGCCATTGACGTCACGCAGTACGTCGGGACGAAGGCTGTAGACGAACCACGCGGCGGCATTCCACACCCCCGGACCGGGCGTGGGCGTCGGCTCGAGGTACAGCGAGCCGGCGGCAGAAAGCGGCGGCTGGAAGCGTCGCGAGTTCAACGACGGGAAGTCGGCATTCGCCACGCGGACGAATGCGAGCACGCAAGCTAGTAGGAGAAGTAGGAACCAAGAGCGCATGGCGCCGCGAGATTACCTTGAAGATCCGCCGAAGAGCGAGATCCGTTGCGCCCTCCCCCTTCCCGCCGCCCTCGATCCGCGCGCGTCACGAGATTTCGCGTTGACCCACCAAGCGAACTGAAGCACCAATCCGGGCATCGACACGGCACGGAGAGAGGGCAGGACGACGCCAAAGGCGCGCGACATCCTCGGACCGTCGGGGCCGCTTTCGCGCGGGTTTCGCGGTTACGAAGATCGCCCCGGTCAACTCGCCATGGCCGAGGCGGTCGAACGTGCCCTCGCCGACGACCGCGTGCTCGTGTGCGAAGCGGGAACCGGCACCGGTAAAACGCTGGCCTACCTCGTCCCCGCCATCTTGAGCGGTCGCAAAGTCGTCGTCTCCACGGCGACGCGCGCGCTCCAAGAACAGATCTTTACCAAGGACATCCCCCTCATCCGCGAAACGCTCGGTCTGCCGGTGAGCGCTGCGCTCATGAAAGGGCTCTCCAACTACCTCTGTTTGCGCCGCTTCGCGGAATTCCGCGCCAGCCCCGAGGCGAGCCAGCCTTCCTCCGCGCGCGCACTCGCTGTCCTCGAGGAGTGGGCCGCATCGACGTCGTCCGGGGACGTCGCTGACATCCGTGCCATGTCGGAAGACGAACCGCTCTGGCGCGAGGTGAGCTCATCGAGCGAGACGCGCATCGGGCAAGGGTGCGAGCACTTTTCGCCCTGCTTCGTCACGCGCATGAAGCGGGACGCCGAAGCGGCGCGCATCGTCGTGGTGAACCATCACCTCTTCTTCGCCGATCTCGCCCTGCGCGGCCCTCACGCCGGAGCGGCGCTCCCCGACTACGACGCCGTCATCTTCGACGAAGCGCACCAGCTCGAAGACATCGCCACCGATTTCTTCGGCGTCCGCGTCTCTTCCACGCGCCTTTCCTCCATGCTCCGCGACGCCGAGCGCGCCTTCGTGGCGGCCGGCCTTTCCGACAAGCTTCTCCGCAAGGGGGAAGGCGCGGCGCTGATCGACGTGGTACGCGATGCCGGGACCCGCTTCTTCGGCGAGGTCGGAAGAGCCCGTGGGCAGCAGGAGCTGCGCGCCCGCCGAGGCGTGGTGAGCGCCGAAGGCAAGGCCACCATCTCCCACGATTTCTGGGCCGGGGACCTGCTCGGCGCTTACCACAGGCTCGATTCCACGCTCGATGCGCTCAACGGGTATGCCGAAGCGCGACAGACGTCGGAGGCGGTGGAAGTCGTCACCCGGCGCGCGGCGCAGCTGCGCGAGGACCTCGCCACCATCGTCGACGGCGCGAACAACCAGATCACCTGGGCGGAAGTGCGCACCCGTTCCGCCGCCATCGGAGCATCGCCCGTCGATATCGCCGAGACGTTGAAGGGGCGACTCTTCGCCCAGGTGCCGGCCGTCGTCCTCACCAGCGCGACGCTCACCGCCAACCACAGCTTCGCGTACCTGCGATCGCGGCTCGGCCTCGACGGCGACGACGTTCCCGTCGAGGAGCTCGAAGTCCCCTCGCCCTTCGACTACCAAGCGAAGGCCCTTCTTTACCTTCCCCGCGATCTCCCCGAGCCGACCGATCCGGCCTGGCTCGCCGCCGCCGAGGCTCGCATTGCCGAGCTCGTCGAAGCGAGCGACGGTGGGGCCTTCGTCCTTTCGACATCGAAGCGCGTCATGCAAGCGCTCCACGTCGCACTGGCTCGCACTTCACGGCGCCTCATCCTCGTACAAGGCGAGGCGCCCAAGAGCGCCCTACTCGAGAAATTCAGGCAGAGCGCGCACGCCGTGCTGGTCGCGACGATGAGTTTCTGGGAGGGGGTCGACGTGCCGGGAAAGGCGCTGCGGCTCGTCATCATCGACAAGATCCCCTTTCAAGTGCCGTCCGATCCCGTCGTTTTGGCCCGCTCGACGGCGATGGAGGCCCTCGGCAAAAATCCCTTCGCTCACTACCACGTGCCGAGCGCAGCCATCACCTTGAAACAGGGCTTCGGCCGGCTCATTCGCTCGCGCAAGGACGCGGGCATCGTTGCTCTACTCGACAAGCGGGTGCACACGAAGAGCTACGGGCGCACGCTTTTGCAGAGCCTCCCGCCTGCGAAGCGAACCGACGACATCGCCGAGGTCAAGTCGTTCGCTGCGCGATTGGCGCGCGAGGAAGATTGAACGGATCAAGGAAGCGCGGGGGAACCCGCAACGTTCACGAACAGGAACGGCAGAGCGCCCGCTTCTCGGGATGCTCGCGCATGTAGCGGCTCGCCTCTTCGATCGCGCAACGCAGCACGGTAAGCTCGCTCACGCCGCTGATGCCCCATGCCTCGTATTCTGCGAAGGCATGCGCGCACGCTGGTGACCAGCTCACTTCCACGATGGCGCCCGGCGGCGATGCTTCTCGGTGGATGGCCCCTCGACCTAAAGCGTCCGTGGTAGGTTCGCCAACCACCTTATAATTTACTGCAACCATACGTGACCCTGTATGCCATGGCGCATGTGGTCAGTCAAGTCATGGGTACCAGGGGCAATGTTGTCGCCAATCCAGCAAGGCCGCCAGTTCCACGTTTTGGACACTGTTTTGTCCGTGTCATCCCGACACTGACACACAGTCAACCCCAACGCTCGTTCGCTCTCAAGGCCGACCCTTGTGACGTGACGAGCGCCGCGCTAGTTGGCGTTGCCTCCAACGGCGATGCCCCTCTTCGGGCATCTTCGTTCCCGGTTCACGGTTTTCGCATTCGCTATCGAGAAGGAGCACTCCCATGTCCGAGATCACCGCCGTCATCGCCCGCGAAATCCTCGATTCGCGCGGCAATCCCACGGTCGAAGTGGAAGTCCAAACCAAGAGCGGTCAGGGTCGCGCCGCCGTCCCCTCGGGCGCATCGACCGGCGAGCACGAAGCGCTCGAGCTGCGCGACGGTGATGCCAAGCGCTACCTCGGCAAGGGTGTCACCAAAGCGGTTCGCAACGCGGAGGCCGTGCTCGGCCCAGCCGTGATCGGCATGGACGCGCTCGACCAGGCCGGCATCGACAAGGTCCTACTTCAGGCCGATGGGACTCCCACCAAGTCCAAGCTCGGCGCCAACGCGCTGCTCGGCGTCTCGATGGCCGTCGCCCGCGCCGCCGCGGACACGGTGTGCCTCCCCCTGTGGCGTTACCTCGGCGGCGCGCACGCGCGCACGCTCCCCACGCCGCTCATGAACATCTTGAACGGTGGCCAGCACGCCGACAACGGTCTCGAGGTGCAGGAGTTCATGGTCGTTCCCCTCGGCGCTCCCAATTTCGCCGAGGCGCTGCGCGCCGGCGTGGAGGTCTTTCACTCCCTCAAATCGAACCTCAAGAAAGACGGCCTCACGGTCGCCGTCGGTGACGAAGGTGGATTCGCCCCCCGCCTCGACTCGATCGAAGAGGCCATCCAACGCATCATTCGCTCGATCGAGACCGCTGGATACAAGCCCGGCGCTGACGTCAGCCTGGCGCTCGACGCCGCGGCCAGCGAATTCTATGACGCCAAATCGGGCGCTTACACCTGGGACAAGAAACCTCGCACGCGCGAGGAGCTGGTCGGCATCTACGACACGCTCTCGTCCAGGTACCCCATCGTCTCCATCGAAGACGGCCTGGCCGAGGATGATTGGGCGGGATGGAAGCTCCTCACCGAGAAACTCGGCCGGCGCCTTCAGCTCGTGGGCGACGACCTCTTCGTCACCAACCCCACGCGGCTCGCGCGCGGCGTCGCGGAAGGGATCGCCAACGCCATCCTCATCAAGCTGAACCAGATCGGCACCGTCACCGAAACGCTGGACACCATCCGCGACGCGACCAACGCCGGCTACCGTTCGGTGATCTCCCACCGCTCCGGCGAAACCGAGGACACCTTCATCGCCGATCTCGCCGTCGCCACCAATGCCGGGCAGATCAAAACGGGGAGTCTTTCGCGCAGCGATCGCGTTGCCAAGTATAACCAGCTGCTCCGCATCGCCTTCGAGCTCGGCACGGGTCAGGTGTACGCCGGCAAGACGCCATTCGCGAAACGTTGACCCGCTAGGGCTCTTCCATCGGCGTAGGTTGCGGTGTCGAAGCGAGGTAGGCGCCCCAACTTACGCCGACCAACGTCAGCGCGGCGCCGACGATGGCCATCCCTGCCATTCTCTCTTCGAAGAGCACCCACCCCAGAGCGAGTGCCGTCACCGGCGTCAGCTGAATGATGATCCCCGCACCGGCGGCGCTGACGAAACGGAGCGAATAGGTGAGAAGCAGCTGCGCGCTCACCGAGAGCAGCCCGATGGCGAGCAGGGTGCCCCACTCGAGCGCGTTCGGCGTGATCCATCGAGCGGCGGTCGGAAGCGCCGTCATCAGACCGCCCCCCACGCAGAACGCGGCGAAGATCTCCCACGAGCCGTCTGTCTTGCGCACCTCGCGAATCGTCGCCACCGCGGCGCCCGAGAGCAGCGCCGAACCGATCCCCACCCACTGCCAAACCCCGAGCCCGAGCGACCCAGGCGGCGCCGTGCCTTCGAGCACGAGCCCTACGCCCACCGTCGTCAACCCGAGCGCCCCGAATGTCGCCGGCGTCACCAGCTCGCCCAAGAATGCCACTGCGTAGACAGCCGCGAAGACGGGCGCCGTGTAGTTGAGCAGCGTCGCTACGCCGACTTGCAAGTGCTCGATGGCCAAGAAGTACAGCAGCACCGCGCTGCCGCCGAATGCACCACGCAGGAGCAGCCCGATTTTGTTGCTGGCCTTGAGCCGAATTCGGGTGGCCGCGACACCGCAGGCGATGAGACCGATACAGAACCGGACGAAGGCTACCTCGGGGCCCGGGAGACGGTTGGCGACCTTCTTGGTAAGGACGGCCATCACCGCAAAAAGGAGCGACGCCAGCACGAGCAGCGCCGAGGCTGGCGCGAAGGGGCGGTTTTTACCTGGTCCGTCGTCCGTCAAGGCGGCCTTTGGGCTCGACATCATTCCGTCGAGACGGCGTGATAGCACGCCCTTGAAGATTTTCTCGGCATCGGGTCATTGCCAGGGGCCGAAGGATGCGCCAAATGGTTCTCATGAAAGCCAAGGTCGCCGCCCTCAAAGTCAAGCCCGAGACGATCCTCGACGACATCGACCGCCTCTGCGCACTGGCAGAAATGCCAACGGCCCTTGACCGCGGCGCGACGACCATCCTCAAGGACAACATTTCCTGGCACTACCCGTTCCCCGCCGCCAACACGACGCCGTGGCAGATGGAAGGCACCATCCTCGCCCTCAAGAAGGCGGGCTTTTCCGATGTCAGCTGCGTGCAGAACAAGACGGTCGTCACCAACGCCTTCAAAGGCGAAGACCTGAACCACTACGTCCCGCTCTTCAAGAAGTACGACATCCCCGTCCTTTACAACTTCAAAGAGGGCGACATGCGATGGGTGGAGTACCGGCCCAAAGCCCAGATGCACGTCCTTCATCGGATTTTCCCCGATGGCATCATGGTGCCCGACTACTTCTTCGGGAAAAACATCGTCCATCTGCCGACCGTCAAGTGCCACATCTATACGACCACCACCGGCGCGATGAAGAACGCCTTCGGCGGCCTTCTCGCCACCCAGCGCCACTACACGCACTCCTGGATTCACCGCACGCTCGTCGATCTCTTGGCCATCCAGAAAGAGATTCACAGCGGTCTCTTCGCGATCATGGACGGCACGACCGCGGGCAACGGCCCCGGGCCGCGTACGATGATCCCGGTGATCAAGAACTACATGCTCGCCTCCAAGGACCAGACGGCGATCGACGCGGTCGCCGCCAAGATGATGGGGTTCGATCCCATGAGCCTCGAGTACATCAAGGTCGCGCACGACGACGGGCTCGGCGTGGGCGACCCGCGCGACATCGAAATCGTCGGCGACGACATTTCCCGCGAGAGCTGGGGGTTCTCGGTGGGCGACAACTTCGCCAGCACGTTCGGCGACGCGATGTGGTTCGGCCCCCTCAAGAAGTTTCAGAAGCTCTTCTTCCACACGCCTCTCGTCAACCTCTTCGTGGCGGGGAGCGAGCTCTATCACGACTACTACCGCTGGCCGCTCAAGGACCGCAAGACGTTCGAAGATTGGAAAGCGACGACGGAGTGGGGGCGCCTCTTCGATCGCTATGGCCGCGGCGAAGCGGGCCCTCTGCGTCAACCCGCCGCGACCCACGCCACGGTCTGAGCGAAAAGCGACGCTTACGAGTTGACCGGAAGCCGCCCCCAGCGCCGACTGGGCGACAGGCCGAGCACGGTGAGCGATTCCGGCGAGCGCCGGAACACGAGGTGATCGCCCATCTCGATGTCGATGAACTCGTGCGGCCCATCGATGAAAAGGCGCCCCTCCCGGATTTTGCTGCGCACGCTGAGCGCCTTGCCGTCGGGAACGAGCACGCGCGTGAGGCGCAGCTTCTCCCCTTCGGGGGTATAGGGCTCGCGAACCACGAGCTGCAACAGCCCCGACGTCAACGGTAAGATCTTGCCGCCGCCGGAGCGCTGCGCCGCCGTGGACCCCGCCGCCGGGCCAATCCAGAAGCCGCTCGACTTCTGCTCTTCCACGACACGGCCGAGCGTCACGATGTAGCGCGAAGTCGCGGCCGGCGAGCGGTGACAGAAGAGTGCATCGTTCAAGATCCGGGTGGAGACGACGGCGTCGTTGACGAAGACCGACATGCGCGTGAGCTCCACCGCGCGCATCTTTCCCGCAAGGGCGCGGGGGATGGCGGACTTGGCCTGTCCCATCCTCACACCGCAAAAGAAGCCGACCGAATGCGAGGGCGCGCTGTTCACTCCGAGCAGCGGCGTAGCGCCCACCCGGTGCGACGCAGCGAGGAGCGTCCCGTCGCCCCCCACCGTGACGACGAGCTCGGCCCCGTCGGGATCGAATGGCGCGTGCCCGCGCCGCACCCAGGTGACGTCGACGCCCAAGCGGTCCAGCGTGGCTCCCACCTCGGCCAACGTCCGCTCGTGTTCCTCGTGCGATCGTCGCATGCGCCGCACGGTGGGGTCGTTCTTTTTCAAGAGGCGGGTGATGCGCTCGTCCTGCTCTTCCTCCACGAAGAGCCGAAACGCCGTTCGCTTCACGATCACGACGACCTTGGTGCCCAAAGCTCAGATCTCCGCGAGGCGACGCAGGGCGAGCTCCGTCTTGGCGTCCTCGATCTCCCCCGCCCGCACCAGGGCCAGAGCATCCTGCAAGGTCACGGTGACGAGCGCCGCTTGCCGTTCGAGCACCGAACCATCCTCGATGGGCGGCACCAAGGCGCTGGGGTCGACCTCCGCATGAAAAAAGAAGTGCCGTTCCCCGATGATGCCCGGGCTCGGAAAGACGGAGGGGCCGAGCGGCAGCATGGCTTCGGGCGGCACTTCGGCGCCCGTCTCTTCGTAGAGCTCGCGCGCCGCGCACCGCCGGAGCCCCTCTTCACTGCGTTCGTTCGGCTCCACGAGCCCGGCGGGGAACTCCCAGAGACCGCCCAGCGTCTCGCGCTCGGGGACCGGCCACGCGTCGCGCGGCCGAAACACGACAGGCGGGCGCAGCGCCGACCGCAGCAGAACTTTTCTCGCGCCTGCCTCGTCCCGAAAGTGGGGCGCGACCACGACGGCGTCGAGGGCCTTGCGCTCGACGAGATCGTAGAAGAAGGGCTCACTCACCGAGCCATCGGGAAACTGCGCGCGCAGCTCGAGGCGACGGATGGTGAGGTACGCCCGGGCGGGCGCATGCTCGGAGCGATCCTTGTCGATCGACAGTTTGATGCCAGGCAACGGCGGAAGAGCCCGCGGAGAGTAGGCTTTCGGCATGGTCGGAACGGAGCGCTGGCGCAGCGTAACCTCGCCTGCGGCAAGAATGGCAAGCAAAGAGGGTCCGGTGCCCTCCGCCACTGAAGAAATCCGGATTCGGTCGAGCTCGCCGGGCCACTTATAGAAACGACGTCACGCCGCCCGGCGCGAAGGTCGGCCGATCTCGGTCCTGCGAGGCCCGATCATGAAAAATGCAGCCCCTCTCGGACTCACAACCGCCCACCGGCAGCCGAGAAAGTAGCGTGGAGGTCCTCCGTTGCGGGGTCGCCACGTAGGGCTCCTGCATATACTGTGGGCAGGACCGATCCTCGCAGCCTTCCGGGCCCTTAGCGCCGATTTGGAGGGCAAGGTTCTGACCCAACGTAGCGAAAAGGACCACATCCACTACGCCCAAAGTCGCCACGCTTATGCTTTGACATTTCGAAAACTGCAATCATCGAGCAGTGCTTCGAAGGTTACAATTGCGACGAACGGAACACGCGAAATGTCTTTTTTTTCCGCTTCTTGAAGTCGGATGGCATTCGTGTCAAAGTAGGCGAATTCGTTGCAGACAACACTACAATTCCCATTGGCCCTTTCAATGTTAGCCAGCTGCTATTGGCATGGACGGGCGGCCCACTCACGGGAGGAGGAACCATGAGGATCGGACCCACCTCGACAATTTGCTTACTTTCCATCTCGGCAGCCTATGCGGCGGCCTTTGTTGCGTGCGGCGGTGATACTGGGAGCGGTGACAGCACGTCCGGGGGCACCATCACCACCAACACCACGAATACCACCAGCACGACGATCGTCATCACCGGCGTCGGTGGTGCGGGCGGCGCTGGAACGACCACCGGAGGAACCGGCGGCAGCGGCGGCAGCGGTGGTACCGTGGTCATCGACGGTGACGCGGCTTGCGTGGCCGAGCCCCGCGCGGGCGAACAGATCCCGCTCGATCTCTTCTTCATGGTCGACAAATCGGGGTCGATGGGATGCGCCGTCGGTCCGGCCGGAATGAACTGCACGTCGCCGCCGGCGAACAACCCCCCGGCGGTGAACCGCTGGACGTCGATCAAGGAGGCGCTCGTCGCCTTCGCCAGCTCGCCGGCAAGCAATGGGCTCGGCATGGGCATGGGGTTCTTTCCGCAATACAGCAACCCCAACGGTACGGGGACCTTGCGCTGCACTCCCCAGGACTACAGCACGCCGGCGGCGCCCATCGCGATGCTGAATGCTTCGGCCGGAGCGATTCAGATGGCCCTCGACGCACAGACCAGCAATGGCAACACGCCGACGGTGCCGGCGTTGAGCGGCGCGATCCAATACGCGACGTCGTACGCCCAGACGCATCCAGGGCGCACGGTGGGCGTCGTCTTTGCGAGCGATGGCGAGCCCACCGAGTGCAGGCAGAACAACAACGACATCGCGGGCGCGGTGCGCGTCGCACAGGCTGCCGCCATGGGGATGCCGCCCATCCGGACGTACGTGCTCGGCGTGGGTCCCAGCCTCAACAACCTGAACCAGATCGCCGTCGCAGGCGGCACCCAGAAGGCGTACCTCGTCGAAAGCGGTGGCTCGGCCGACCTCATCACCGCCCTCAACGACATCCGCAAGAGCGCGCTCACCTGCGACTACCAAATTCCGATGATCGCGGGCAGACCGCTCGACCTGAACCTCGTCAACATCATGGTCCGCGTCGGTCCCCCTCCGTCGAACGAGCAGCAGCTCGGCCGGGTCGACAGCCTCGCAGCCTGCGGAGCGAAGGGTGGATGGTACTTCGACAACCCCTCCGCACCGACCCGCATCCAGCTCTGTCCGACCACCTGCGACCCCTTGCTCAAGACGACGGGCAGCGGGCTGACGGTCCTCATCGGCTGCCGGGTCGTCATCCAGCCCCCGAACTGAGGTTCGGGTCTTACGCGGCTGAAGTTTTGCGGAGCGTGCCCCAAGCCGTGCTCCGGTTGCGACCTCCTCGTTTCGACGCGTAGAGCGCGGCGTCTGCCGCCTTGAAGAGGGCTTCCCAGTCGCGGCCCGCTTCGGGGAATGTCGCGGCTCCGACCGAGCAGGTCACCTTGAGGGGACCGCTCTGGGTCGCAAAAACGCGGCCTTCGACTTCCTTGCGCACCCGCTCGGCGAGCAGCATCGCCCCCTTGGCGTCGGTCTCCTCGCAGATGACCACGAACTCTTCCCCGCCGAAACGGGCCACGGCGTCGGTGGTGCGCTTGGCGCGGCGCAAGATCTCCCCGAGGCCCTGGATGACGAGGTCGCCGACGTCGTGTCCGTGGAGGTCGTTCACGTTCTTGAAAAAGTCGATGTCGACGACGAGCACGGACAGATGGCGAGCGAATCGAACCGCGGCGGCCACTTTGTCGGAGGCGATGTCGAGCATGGCACGCTTGTTCAAGAGCCCGGTGAGGCCGTCGGTCGTCGCCAATCCTTCCAGCGTCTTGACCATGCGCGCGTTGGCGAGCGACACCGCCATGTGTCGCGCCAGGACCTCGAGCGTCGGACGCACGGCATCGCCAAATGCCGATTTTCGCTTGGCGCCGAGGACCAGCGTGCCGAGCGCGCGTTCGTGCACGAGCAAGGGAAGGACGAGCATGGAGGGCATCGCGGGCGCGTGGAGCTTCTTGGCAAAAAGGACCTGGTGCGCCGGATCGAACTCACCTTTGTAGGGGAGTGCGTGACGATTCTGAACGACCATCGAACAGAGGCTGGCGTTGTGCGGAAAGTGCGCGCCGAGCAGCGCCTCACATCCTTCTCCGCTCACCGCCCTCACCTCGTGCGACTTGGCGGCCGGGTCGAACAGCGTGACCGCGGCGAAGTCGAAAAGTGCCACCTCGCGGGCGCTCTTCACGCCCGCTTCGAGCACGTCCGCCTCGGTGAGCGCCGCGCCGAGCGCCTCGGCTGCCCGGTAGAGCTTGCCTTGTTCGACCTTGGCGCGTTCGAGCTGAACGAAGACGCGCTCGTTCTGAATCGCGCGCGCCATGTACCTGGCCGCAAAGTCGAGCGTCTGCTCATCGACAGGGGAAAACCGGCGGTCGTCGACGCGATCGACGAGAAGGACGCCGCGCGGCTGCCCGTGCTCCATCACCGGTACGCCGCAGACGGTGCGCACCGGACAGGGGCCCTTGTAATAGGGGAGCTTGTAGCTCGGTTTGAGTCCGTCGAGCACGACGCTCGCCCGCCGCACCAGAACGGCGCCGATCACGCCGTCGCCCGAGAGGAAGGGACCTTCCGCGACGTCATCGGCGGCCGAGGACAGCTCGCTGATCCGGGCGTGGGTTCCGGCCTCGTTTTGCCAGACGAGCAGGGCGGTATGAAGCCCCAGCGATTGCCGCAGGAGATCGAGAGCAAAAAGGACGGCCTGATGGATCTCCTCCACGCTCGAACGCGCGAGCCGCTCATCTTCGCCGGAACGCGCGGGCACGCGAGAGGACGGACCCTCGAGCGATCCGAGCAGCCGGTACGATCGCGCGGCGTCCCGCACGCGCACGAGCTCCGCTTCGAAGCGTGCTCGCCCACGCACGCGGATGCGCGCCACCTCGATGCGGAGAAAGACGAGGTTCTGCACTGCGAACGTGGCGAGGAACGCGGCATGGATGAGAAGCGGGGCGAGCGCCAGCTCGGCCAGCGCCGCATAGCGAATCGATCCCTCGAGTAGCAGGAGCATCGCCAGCACGAGGGCGGCCGGGACAGGACGCGCAAACGTGCAGACCACCGCCACGAGGACGTAGATGACCGGGTAGAGGGGCCCGGCCAGGCCGCCCGCACGAGCCAGCAGCCCATAGGTCGCCACGACGCCGAGGGCGCCCAGCTCGAAATCGCTCCAGGAATCCGCTTCTTTGGCCCGGAAGCGACGAACGCAGCACCAGGTAAGGACGGCCGCCCAGCAGAGGCCACTGAGAAGGAGCACGGGATGTGCGAAAGGGGCGACGGTATCCGCCACCAAGAGGCCGGAGAGGCCCGCGATCGTCGCCACGGCGAGCCCCCGGCGTGCGGCTCGCCGCAGGGCGACGCTGGCACGAACGAGCGCTTCCATGATGGTGCTCTTGGGGGTACCAAAGAAGGCACTTTCGGCCTAATTTTCGCAATTTCAGGACGATGTGAGGGCGCGCCGGCCCCGCTCGCACCCCCGAGCCAGGGCGGCCCTCGGAACGCCTCGCAAGCAGGGATCTGGAGCGGGCGCCCAGCTTGATCTTGATAATGAGAATCAAGAGCGCTACCACGTAGCTGTAGCGACGCTCATGCTTGCCCCGGCTTTCCCCCATGCGCGGGCTTCTGGCCCCTTCTTTCCGTGCATCGGCGCGCTGATGGTCTTTCTCGGGCTGGCAGCAGGGGGTTGCACGTCGCGCGCGGCGGCGGTCGACCCGTCGTCGCACGCGTCTTCAGCGGTCAACGAAGCCGAAACCGCGGCTGCGCCCACCGCGAACATCGAAACGGTCCACCGCCGAAAATGCGGCAACTGCCACACCCGGGTGGAACCAGGCTCGCTCCCTCGCGCCACGATCGAGGCGGCCATGGTCCGTCACCGCCGGCGCGCCAAGCTGACCGCCGGTCAGTGGGTCGAGCTCATCGAGTTCCTGTCGCCCGGCCGGCCGACCGAGCCAAGACACACCGCCAGCCTGCCTTAAACCGGGCGCTATCGTCCTTTCTGACCCGCGGCGCTTCAGAACGACGCGGTCGGCCGGCGTGCCGGGCAGGAAGCAAGGGGAGGCCCCTTGTGGGGAAACGTCGTCATCGCCGTCTTTGCGAGACGAGTTTGAAATTTGGCCCAGCCGTCACACGAATAGGGAGGGTGCTCGGGCCAACGGTCCGAAAAACCAATCCTCATCAAAAGGAGTCTCCCATGTTCTCCTCGGCACGAAGAACCTCGCTTCACTCCGAATTTCGCCTTTACACGCCGCCTTCCCCTCCCTCTGCTGCTCGACGTCGCGCCATCAAGGTCCTGCGAGCCGTCTTGATCGTCACGGTCACGACCCTCGCCGTCTTCACCGCGGGACGCATCTTCTTCGCCGGCGTTCCCCTGGGTGGCGTGCGCGATCTCCTCACGCTGTACGGCGCTACGGCCGCGCTGGCGCTCGGCCTCGCTGGCCTCTTCGAGCTCCCCGCTTCCGACGACGAATCGAAAGACAGCACCGATCAGAGCGGCCGGGGCGGCGTCTCGACTCGCGTCTCGGGCATCTTCCGCCGCACGCGCGACGAAGGTTTTCGCCTTCTCTCGAAGGCGATGAGAATGGCGCAGGCCGGGTGAAATTTTTGGAAGCCTGCCGCGCGAAATGGGGTGGACAATCGTCGGGACGAGCATGCCCACCTCCACCGGGTCAGATTTTGCCGCCTCGCCCGATGAGGTGGTCCCGCTCATGGGAGCCGTGCGCGCCGTCGCCGCAGCCGTCTTACGACTGCGGCAAGAAGATCCGGACGTGCAGGACTGCACGAGCGAGACGCTGCGGCGCGCAATGGAAGGTAGAAGCCGCCTGCGCGTCGGCGAGCAAATGCGCCCCTGGGTGCTCGGCATCGCCCGTCACGTCGCGCTCGACATGTTGCGCGCTCGCAAGCGCCACGGGCTGGTGCCAGACATTTCCTACACGCAGGATGGCGAAGAGGGGGTGTCGCGCACCGAGGCGATTCCCGATCCTTCGGCAGGTCCGGAAGAGCTATTGGAGCAAGCAAGGCGCCGCCAGCAGATACAGAGCGCCATGAGCGCGCTCCCCGAACCGATGGCGATGGCTCTCATGAAATTTCACCTGGATGGTCGGAGTTACCAAGAGATTGCCGAGGAGCTCCAGGTTCCTTTGGGCACCGTAGCCACCTGGGTGACACGAGGACGCAAGACGCTCGCCGAACGGTTGGGGCAAAAGGAGAAGCCTACATGAAGGCGCCGGAGCAGCTTCCGAGAGAGCTCGTGTGGACGAGCGAGGGGCACCTCAGCGAGGTCGCCATGACGGCGATCGCCGACGGAGAAGAGGCCATCTTGCCGCGCGACGCTTTCGGGCATCTCGGTCTCTGCGAGGTATGCGCCGCGGGCGTCGAAGGCGCCGCCTCCCTGTCGGCGGTGGTCAGTCGAGCGCTCAGCGCTCCTCTACCGGTGGAGGCGCGGCAGGCCGTCAAAGCCCGCATCGCGTTTCCTGTGTGGGCCGCGACGCTGGCCATCGCGGTCGCCGCGGTGGCAACGCTCCCCTACCTCGGTGGCCTGCGCGCGTGGATGGGACGGCTGTCGTGGGTCTTGCACGAGGGGACGCCCATTTTGACGCGCCATGCGGTGGCGCTCCTGCCCCGCGCCTGGAGCTGGCTTCCCGTGATGAGTCTTACGGCCGCGATGCTCCTACTGCTCGCCGGACTTTCGGTGGCGCGTCTCGCGCCGCGCGCGATCGAGAGATGAGGACGGAATGAAAACGATGGTCTGGATTCATCGCTGGCTGCTTCTTTTGGCCATCCTGCAAATGGCGGGGCTGGCGTTCGGCGCCGTGAAACGCGAAGGAACCTGGCCCGAAGCGGACAAGGCGATCACCCTCGACCTCAGCTCCGTTACGCGAGCGGAAGCAGTGCGCAAGGTGGCGGAAGCGGCAGGATGGAACATCGTCTTCAAGGGGCTGCCCGAAGACCGCATCGACGTCCATATCAAGAACCAGCCGGCCTCGCGCGTGCTCGATCTCGTCCTCTCCGATGCCGGCTACCTCGCCCGGCGCGAGGGGGATCTCATTCAAATTCAGCGCGACGACGGCGCCGCCCAGGATAATACCCAGCCCGCCCCGCCGCCCGCTCCCTCGGTGGCGCCTGCGGCGCCGGCCGCACCCACGTCGTCGACCCCCACGCGCGCGAAGAAGCACAAGCATCGTGATGATTCGAGCAGCGATCGCACGGTCTTCGGCGGCAGTCTGCGCGTCGAACCGGGCGAAGTCGTCGACGACATCTCGGTCTTCGGAGGCTCGGTCGATATCTTGGGCAAGACGACCGGAGACATCACGGTGTTCGGCGGAAGCGTGCACGTCTACCCCGGGGCGCACGTGGAGGGGGACCTGGCGGTGATCGGTGGGGAGGTGACCGTCGATGACGACGCCTCCATCGACGGCGATGTCGCGGCGCTGGGCGGAGAGCTGCATCGCGGCAGCCGGGCCAAGATTGGCGGCGAAGTCAAAATGCTGGGAGACGATTCCGACGACGAGGATCATTCTTCGTCAAAAGCATGGGGCCCCCGCCGGATAGTTCGAACGATTGGCGTGCAACTCACCAAGACGGCCTTCCTGTTTCTGCTGGGCGCGATCGTGATCGCCCTCGCCACGCGGCGGATGCAGCTCTTGCAGAGCGAGATCGCGCTCCGACCCATGCGCAGCATGGCGCTCGGCATCGCCAGCCTGGTCGTGGCGTTGGTACTCGGCGTGCTCCTGTGCGTCACCATCGTGGGCATCCCCGTCGCCCTCGCGGGGCTCCTCATCGGCATTCTGGCGGCCTACGCCGGAATCTGCGCAGCACTGTCGGCCATGGGCAGCGCTATCGTCTCCCACCGCAGCGAGAATCCCTACGTGCACCTGGCGGTCGGTTGTGGAGTCTTCTTGATCGCGGGGTTCATCCCCTACTTCGGCAGCTTCATCACCGGGCTGATCTTGTTCGCCGGTCTTGGCGCATTCGCAGCAACCCGGGCCGCGGGGTTCATTCCCCTGCAGCGATAGAGCACCCTACGGTCCAGCGACTTTCCAGCGCCTTTCTGGTGGGACGTCGCCGAAGCCCTGTAAGCTCGAAAACGTGGGACTCTGCCTTCGCGATGGAGGCGCGTCCCGCCGCGAGACGCGATGACGCCGAGGGTTATGGGCATCAGGTTGCAGATCGTCCTCGCGCTGAGCGCGCTCCTGGTGCTCGCGTTCGTGCCCCTGTTCGTGGCGGTGGCGGCGCTCACGCGCGCCACCGTCCGCACCGAGCGGGAAGCGAGCGCGCGGTCCATCGGGCGCGCCGTGGCCGCTCATGTCGAGGAAGCGCGGCGCAACCGCACGGAGGCCGAGCTGAGGTCGCTGCTCGACAGCGCGATCGGCGCGGGCAGCGTGACGGCCCTCGGCGTGTACGACGAGCGGGGAGCGGCGGTCCTCCGGGTCGGTGATCCCGAGACCGCCAGCGCGCTTCCCCCCATCGTGCCGGCAGGTGTCGAGCGCGTGCGACAAGTCGCGACGCCGCATGGGCCGGCCCTCGAGGTCTCCATTCCCGGGCCGAGCGGCACGGTGGCGGCCGTGGTGCGGACCGACGCCGATGCGAGCGGAGGGACGCCCCTCTTCGGCCTGCTCGGGCTCTATACCGGGCTCTTCGCGCTGGCGCTCTTGACCTTTGCCTACATCGCGCTGACAAGGCTCATCGTGCGCCCGGTCGACGCCATCTCGAACGCGGCGCGTCGCGTGGCGGCGGGAGCGCGGGCCTTCGAGCCGCCCACCGCGGCACCCGCCGAGCTGCGCAGCCTGGCGGAGAGCCTCACCGAAATGACGGCCAAGCTGCTCGCCGACGAGCAGCGCATGCGCCATCAGATCGGCGAGCTCGAGCTGAGCGGGCAGAAGCTGCGCGAAGCGCAGGATCGCCTGGTGCGGACCGAAAGGCTCGCGTCGGTGGGTCGTCTTTCGGCGGGACTTGCGCACGAGATTGGCAACCCCATCGCTGCGCTCCTCGGGCTCGAGGACCTGCTGCTCCAGGGGGGCCTCACGCAAGAGGAACAGCACGACTTTCTGAAGCGGATCAAGAGCGAGACGGAGCGTATCCACCGCGTGCTCCGCGATCTGCTCGACTTCGCGCGCCCTGCCGCTGCGGCGCGCGTCGGCGACGACAAACCGGGTGATGTTTTGGAGGCCATCAATGACGTCGTGGCGCTCGTTCGACCGCAGCGAAGTTTTCGACAGGTCGACCTTCGCGTGGACGTCGAGCCGCACCTCCCCCACGTGTCGCTCGGCAATGAACGACTGATGCAGGTTCTCTTGAATCTGCTTCTCAACGCCGCCGACGCCGTGGAGGCAAAGGGCATCATCACGCTCGCTGCGCATCGCAGCAGCAACGGCGTCCGACTCACCGTCGAGGACAACGGCCCCGGGATCGATCCCGCCATCCGGGAGCGCCTCTTCGAGCCTTTCGTCACGACCAAGGAAGTCGGCAAAGGGACGGGCCTCGGCCTCGCTGTCTGCCGCGGCCTCGTCGAATCAGCGCGCGGAACGATTGCGCTCGACGAAACTTACGAGCGGGGCGCTCGCTTCGTCGTCGAGCTCGCGTTGCCTTCGGCGCGTGAGTCGGGATCGGTGGCCGCGGGCCGGCAAGCGAAATGACGCTCCTGGCCTGCGAACAGACAGAGCTCCCCCTTCAGCAACGTGGCGAGGCGAGGCTCGCGACCATTCCGGTCCGATTCGAACCTTGCGGCGGCCTCGCCCCACTCTTACGTGAGGCGCCGCCGAATCGACCGATGGTGATCGGGCATCCCGAAGAACGGATGCGGTCGTGCTGGGCCGTCAGCGGACGACGCGAACGTTTTCCGCCTGCAAACCCTTGGGCCCCCTCTTAACGTCGAACTCCACCATTTGACCCTCGGTCAAACTGCGAAAGCCGTCCGCTACGATTGCCGAGTGGTGGCAAAACACGTCTTCGCCGCCCTCCTGCTTGATGAAACCAAAACCCTTCGAATCGTTGAACCACTTTACGGTACCAGTAGCCATTTCACTCATCCTAACGAGCCAACCAATTGCGCCGCTCGAGCATACCCGTGCGAACATGCACGGCAGGGCCCCCCCTTTACCCTACCCTCGCGCAGAAGTCTCCTCGTAATTCGACCTCGGGTTCGGCGTGAAGTCTCACGGGTGAATTCCGCCGGAGAAAAGGAACTGCTTGGTGATGTTGTAGGGCTGGGTGCTTCCGGGGGCCGGCGCGGCGTTATTGACCCAGTAAACATCGAAATACTGGATGGTGGCACGCTGCTTCCACGAGCCGTGCTTGTCGAGCCGCGCGATGTAGTCGCGAAAGTGTGGGTGTAGATGTCGGTTGCCGTCGAAACGCATGCGCAGATCCCAATCGCACCACTGCTGGTCGTCGAACCAGGGGCCGTGAAAGGCGGGCTCGAAATCGGGGGGCCGCTGCTTGCGGGGGTCGATATGACGCCCGTCGGAGAGCACGGCGTCGATGGTGATGGTGCCGTCTTCTTTGGGAGCGTCGGGTGAGAACATGCTCCATCCCTGGGGCACGCGAAGGTACTCCACGATCTGCCGCCCTACCTCGGGGCGATTCCGTAGGCGATAGCGATCGGGAATGGCCCAGTTGTCGGCGGCGAGCTGCGTCACCACCGTGACCAAGAAGCCGGCCGCTAGAATCTCTCCCGTCACGCGCTGCACGCTTTGCTTGAACTTCGCGGCCGGCGTTTCGTCGCCGACCTCGTCGGATACGTCACGCGTCGATGGCGGGGTGGAGAGCAGCTGATCGACCCAACCGCGCAGCGGCGGCACGCGCAATGGCCATGCGTACAGCGCGCCGAGCGGAAGCGCGGCTACCACGGCGGCGGCGCCAGCCGACCCCGTGAGGAAAACCGGGGGTAGCTCACCAGCCAGCGCCAAGGCAGGTGCTCGGCTGTCGGCGAACTGGAGGGCGCGCCGAGCGTCGAGCCGGGCCACCACGCGCACCAGTCGATGAAGGATGGCGTGGGTGGAATCGTAGAGAACGACCATGCGGCGTCTGCTGGAGAAAAGACGCGACACGATGCTCCAATCGTCGGGTCCGATGAGAAGCAGCGAGAACGCCATCATGGAATAGGAGAAGGGTCCCAGCGTCATCATCAGCGAGATCGCGGAGTGAAGCAGGAAGATGCTGAGAACGGCGAAGCGGCGTGGCCACTTGGGCGGTAGAGGAACGAGCAGCCAGATCGGGAGCCCCGCTTCGAGGACCAGGGTCGCCCGAGTGGCCAAGGGGCTGACCCAGCTCGGCTCGTGCATGCGCAGCCACGCCGCCCAGACGGTGGCGATGCGGTTTTGCCAGAGCACCCAGTGAAACGCCGAGCCGTCTCGCCAGGTGGCGCCGTGTTTGTGGGCGAAGTTGAAGAAGTAAATGCAGGCGAAGTTGAAGACGATGCCGAAGAAGGCAAGACGAGCGAAGCTCGTGGGGCTCTGCACCATCGCCGCGCGGTCGTTGAGCGAAGCGGGGTCGGTCTCCACGCGATTCTTGAGCGAGCGGAGCAGGTGATCGACGGAGAAGCGTGCGCCGACGGGGAGAAAGGCCGTCCAGATGGCGACGACGTTGGTGACGACGATGCCGCCGTTTTGTAGATGCAGGTTGCGGTTGTCGAGCGAGAGAAAGCAGATGACGACGAGGATCTGCGCCAGCTTCGTCCGATACCCGATAACGTAGAAGACGTAGACGATGAAGATGAGAAGGAACGCGATCTGCACCTCGGACGGCGTGGAAAAGGCGAAGAGGAGCGACCACATTTTGTCGCCCGCCGGCGCGAAGAGGGCATAGTGATTCGGCATGACGCCTTCGTTGGTATAGAAAGCGATGCCGTCGGGACCCTGCGTGCGATCGTACAGGTTGACGATGAGATGCAGGCCGAAGCAGATACGAAACCATCCGAGTGAACGTGCGTCGACCGTGAAGTACCGCAGCACGATGAAATCGATCGCCGTGCGCCACCGCGCTTTCATGGGCGGGCCGTGAGCCTGCGACGCGTGACCAGATGCGACGGCGTTGGCGTGGGGGGCGCGCCATCGGGCAGCGCGATGGGCGCCTCTAGCCACGAGACGGTGTAGGCGGTGGGTCGGTCGCTCGGGGGGCGCTCATCGCCGATGCGCGTCACGTAGTCCCGCAGCCCGTCGAGGTAGATGGCGTGTGCCGGTTGACTGACGCTCGTGAAGTAGGCGCCCATGAGCGGCGAGGGGCGTACCGGGGCTTCCCCCTGGAGATCGCGATCGGGCGACTCGCGGGGGGGCGCGCCGGTGAGCGGGTCGAACCGCTGGCCACGTCCGTTCCATGCGTCGACGACGAAGAGGCCGAGTTCCTTCGGCGGATCGGGCACAAAAAGGCCCCACTTCTGGAAGATGCGGGGGTACGAAAGGGCGGCAAAAACCGGCTCCGCGAGATTGGGGGCCTTGGCTTCGGGCAGCGTGCCCTGCCACAGCGCCGCGCTGCACAGAACGAGAAACCCCGTGGCGGCGACCTCGCGAGCAAGGACGAACCCTCGAGAAAACGCGCCCCCAGTCGACGCGCGACGGACGGGGACCGCAGAGGGAGCGCGCGGGACTCCGCACGCCTGGAATCCGAGCCAGACCGAAATCGCCGCGCGGTTTTTGGCGACGAGATCGTATCCCCGGTCGGCCAGCTGCGCGATCCCGGGGGCACGCAAGATCAGACTCGCGAATCCACCGAACGGCAGGGACGCGAGAACCGCAGCCAGAGCTCGCGACTTGGTGAACGTGCGTCCCGCTTTCTCGTCGCGGACGACGACGGTCTCGGCCGCCGCCGCCTTGACCTCGGGGGGAGCCGCGTCCGATGCGTTGGCCGCAAAGGTGAGGCGGCCGAGACCGTCGAAGCGGACGAGCCACCGGCAGATCATGAGGCAAATGCCGCAATCGGCGTCGAAATAGACGACGAGCTCGCGTTTGCGCCGCGCGTACCACGCCCGCATCGCGATCCAATCGCGCGTCGAGAGCAAGAGCGGCACCGCGGCGAGCACCGCCAGGTCGTAAGGGCCCACGTCGAAGAGCGCGCGGGAGACCGCATGGAAGAGCACGAGCAGGACGATCGTGACGCGACGCACGAGCGTGATGGGGACGAGCATCAAGAGGCCGAGCGCGATCTGCGTGTTGCGATAAGCGATGGTAAGCAGCTTGAGCGTGTCGAGCGACACGCTCCTTCCCAGCCACGCGCCCCCGGCGGTCGCCCAATAGTTGTGATGCAGGGCGTAGTAGAGCGCCGTCCCGTCGCTCCAGGTCGGCCCCGACTGGCGCATGGCGGCGGCCACATGCATGGCCGAAAGCTGCAAGACCATCCCCAGGACGGCCACCGAGGAAAACGTGAAGGGCCGTGCCGGCCGCTCGTTCAGCGCCTCGGGAGATTTCTCGCGACGCTCGGAGAGCGATTTTCGCAAACTGTCGATGGAAAAACGCGCCCCCAGCGGCAAAAAGAGGGACCACGCCAACCCTACATGGAGCACGGCATCGGACGGGAGCTCGACCAAGAGGTTGCGCGCGTGCAGGCTGGTCACGCAGACGAACGACAGAATGTGGAAAAGACGCGTCCTGTAGCCGGCCGCGAAGAGCAGGTAGACAACGAGGGTGAGAAGGAAGACCACCGTCACGTCGCGCGTCGACGATGCCGCGACGTAAAAGGAGAATTGGTAGGGAGCGAGGGGGCGAAAAAGAGCGTAATGGTTGGTGAGCACCCCGTCGTTCGAATAGAAGGCGTCGACTTGGGCGATTCGGGGCACCAGATCGCAGACGAGAAGCAAGCCGAGAACCATTCGCACCACGGCCAGGCTGCGCAGGTCGGCGGACGCGAAGAGCCGCACGAGTGGGTTCGGTACGAGCGGTCGCTCGCCTTCTTCCGACGGGTGTGCGGTCACGAGCGCGATACGTACCCCAGCCGGCGCCGGCGGGGCAAGCGCACCCGTTCACACGAGGCCGCGGGGCGCACCTTTTTTCGTGCCGACCGATCTCGGGCCCATGGCCGTGCCAAGGTGGGAAGGCTTGCCCGCGGGCCCAGTTCTTGAGAGAAATGGTGCCATGAAAGCCATTCTGCTGGCCGCTGGCTACGCCACGCGGCTCGAACCGCTCACGAAAACGGTCGCCAAACCCCTGCTCCCTCTCGCGGGGCGACCCATGGTCGACTACATCTACGACCGTATCGCCGAGGTGCCGAGCATCGATGCGGTGCACCTGGTGACCAACCAGAAATTTGCCGGCGCCTTCGAGGACTGGGCGAAAAAGCACCGCGGACGGGTGCCCATCCACGTCCACAACGATGGCACGTCGAGCAACGACGATCGCCTGGGCGCCATCGGGGACCTCAAGTTCACCGTCGCCAAGGCCAAGCTCGGCGGCGAGGATCTGCTGGTCACCGCGGGGGACAACCTCTTCGATTACAGCCTATCCGGCTACGTCGACTACTGGCAGGCCAAGGGAGAAGCGAGCGCGCTCGCCATCTACGAGTGCCCGGACCGCGAGCTGGTCAAGCAGTACAGCATCGTCGAGCTCGACCCCCAAGACCGCATCACCTCGTTCATCGAAAAGCCGAAAAACCCGTCCACGGCCCTCGTGGGAACGGCGACGTACCTCTACCATCGCAACCACGTCTCGCTCCTCGAGACGTACCTTGCCGAAGGCAATTCACCCGATCAACCAGGAAATTTCATCGCCTGGCTCCACAAGCGGGTACCCGTCTACGGATACCGTTTTTCGGGCGGGTGGTTCGACATCGGCAACAAGCAGGAGCTGTTCAACGCCGACAACCTGTTGCGTGAGCGCCAGGGCATGCCGCGCCGCGAAGCGTACAGCCTCTAACTCTCCCCTTCGGGGGCGCCGCCCGTGCGCGCGACGTCCTCGGCCTTGATCTTGTCGGGGTTCATGCCGCGCGCGCGTTTGGCCATTCCGGGCAGAAGCTCGTCCATGGGCGGGACGGACCCTTTCATGAAGCGCAGTGGATTCACGCGGGCCACGACGAACGTACGCAGGTAGGGACTCTTGAAGCCACGCGCTTTCAGCTTCTCCATCGCCTCCCCCACCGCGTCGTCGAGATCGAGAACGAGATCGGCCCGCCGCTCGCGTTCGGGAATGCCGGCCGCGACTTTGACGCCTTGCCACGAGTCCACCTTGCGCAGCACGGGGTAGTACGCACCGCCCGAAACGCGCGGGCGTTTCTGGTAGGCGAATCCGAGCGTGATGAGCGCGGGCTCCTCGAACTCGAGCGCGTAATTTTCTTCCTTGTCGCCGGCGAGGCGCGCGAGCTCGCGGTAGAGGCGCACCACTTCGATCGCTTTTTCGCGAAGGTTGTAGGCCTTCTCGATGTTGAGCGCGAGGATCTGGTAGGCCACCGTTTTCTCGGGCACGAGGAGCGCGATCGCCGTCTTGGCGCCGAGCTCTTTCAGCGCAGTGAGCCGGTGATTGCCGTTGGGGGTGAGGTAACGGCGCTGCTCGTCGTCGCGCACCACGATGAGCGGATCCAAGAAGCGTTTGGTCTTGTCCATCGCCACCGTGAGGCGGCGCACGTGAGCGTCGGAGACTTCGCGTTGGTAGGGCGTCGGCTCGATCTTGTCGACCGGGAGCGCCACGAGGCAGAGCGCGTTGCCGCCGAGCGGCTCGCGGTAATAAGCGAGCACGGATCCGCCGTCTTTCTGCACCTCTCTGCCGAGCTCGGCGAGCTCGGCGGTCGGCGCATCGATGGCAATTTCGGTCGGGAGGAGCTCCGTCGGCTGGAGCTTCACGCCGCGGCGTTTTTTCGTCCCCTTGGCTTTCTCGGTCTTCGGCTTGCCCACGAGGTCTTGCTTAGCACTACTCCGTCCGCTCTTGGCCATCTCGCGACCTGTCCATTCGACCGAGGCCGCCGCACTAAGGGCGCACGCATGAATAAGGGAAGTCGATAGCACCGCAGGCCGTCCCGGAATGAATGAGGGTTTGAGAGAAATCAACCGCCAAGGCGCCAAGAGCGCCAAGGGTTTCATGGGGTATGGATGATGCGCTTGATGCCGCGCTGAAGTACTGCGACGTCGAAGTTGATGAGTAACGCGAGGCGAAGTCGAGTTGATTTCAAGTAGGAGAGGGTCCTCTCTCCCAAGTTCCCTGGAGATCTTGGCGTCTTGGCGGTTCACCCTCTCCCATCGACGCAACCGGGCCGAGTCGACGACCCCAGTCCCTTATTGAT